>Ga0214923_10000081_pt1 | contig 134043 bp, 140 predicted proteins | sample LL1510_MetaG_FD_177993 | JGI IMG/M metagenome (GOLD analysis project Ga0214923, IMG submission 177993) | Freshwater microbial communities from Lake Lanier, Atlanta, Georgia, United States - LL-1510 | ecosystem: Environmental > Aquatic > Freshwater > Lake | place: USA: Georgia | collected... | reverse complement strand
TATTTTTTGTTTTAATTTTTTTTCAATTTTGAAAACTTTTATAGTAAATTTTTTTGTTGAATATTTTTATTCTAATTTTTTTCTAAATTTAGATTTTTTTTAGAGTAAATTTTTTACATGAAAATATTTTAACCTAATTTTATTTCAATTTTGGATTTTTTTTAGAGTAAATTTTTTCAGCATAAGTTTTTTACCCTAATTTTTTTCCAATTTTAAAATATATTTAGAGTAAAATATATTAAACATATATTATAATATAATCAAATGGAAGTCCATGATCACTCTATTACGATTACTGATGAGACTATTGTTTCATTCTATAAGACAAATACTAATCTTGATATAGTATCAATGAATCATATATTTATTGAGATATTGAAGAACCTATCTAGTAACCTATCTAGTACTATCAATTCAACAATGAATTCTAAGATCTTATCTCTAGTAACTGACATTCATTCTAACTTATCTTCTATTAAATCTGAAGTAATTATTAAGCTTCATGAGTCCAAGAAGGAGTACATTGAGGATATAAAAACGATATTAACTAACACTAATCTAACAAATAATGAAAAGATGAATGCTATCATAGAAAAAAACAACGACTCGTTGCTAACCAAAACAACCCTTATCGTTAATGATGTCATTCCAAAAAGTCAAGAAAAAAACTACATGCAAATAGAAAGCTGCATTAAATCCTTTTGCTCCACAATCACGCAAGATACTACCAAGCTGTTAGAGCTACGCAATACCGATGATACTAAGATCAAATCATTGGTTGAGAACATAGATAGCCAATTCAACAAAATGATCTCTACGATTCAACAACCCATCTTCACGTTTATTCAATCAAGCGAAGATAGAACGAATGTTGGACTACAACAAGTAAAAGAACATTTATCTATTCAACAAACAAATCAACAAAAACTAACAACGGAACTCAACGACTTTTTGAACAAATACAAACACAACTCTTCTTCCAAAGGCAATGTTTCAGAGGCTGAATTGTATTACATTATCCAATCGGTTATGCCAAGCGATGAGATTGTAAAAGTAGGAGGTGATACTGCTACGTGTGATTTTAAAGTGAATAGAATAGATAAAAATCGTCCTACTATTCTATTTGAAAATAAAGATTACAGTAGATCTGTTACGACAGAAGAAATCAAAAAGTTTGAAAGAGATCTACAATTGCAAAAAAATCATGGCATTTTTGTTTCACAAAAAAGTCCTATTACGTTTAAACAAAACTTTCAAATAGATATTATTAATGGACTTATCCATATTTATATTCCAAATGCAGAGTATGATACAAACAAAATTAAAATCGCGGTTGATATAATTGACAATCTATCATCCAAATTGCAAAGTATATCTAATACGCATGAAAACGACTATTCTGTTAGTAAAGAAGATATGGATGACATTATTGAAGAATATAGAATGTTTGTGCAACAAAAATTACAAATGATTGAAACGATTAAAAACATAAACAAACAATTGTTAGATAAGATGGAAGAAATCCAACTTCCAAGATTAAAGAAATTGTTTATTAAAATTGGAAACATAGAAAATGATAATGAATTTAAATGTATGTTTTGCAATGTTTGGTCAGGCAAAAACAAAGCCAGCTTAGGCGCACATGCACGAAACTGCAAATCAAATCCTAAAAACAACGAAACCAATTTGTTAGAAACCAATGAAGCTGAAAATGTTATTGAACATGTAGAATTAACAGTTCCGCCTTTCATTCAAGAAACATCTAACAAAGAAAAAACTAGTAGGAAAGCAAAGAAATAATAACTTACACTTACTATGAAATGAAAATAAAATGTGTAACTACAATATAAAACTTACAATAAATATAATATAACCTGATATTATATAAGACATATGCCAATTGTACGAATGAGGAATAAATACGATAGCGCAACTACAGCTTTGTGGGAGGATGAAGCTATCATGGCACATATCTTGTCAAAAAGTAACAATTTTGCAGAATTTAGAAATTTAATGCTAGAATATTTAAGAACGGGGTTGTCGGCTAAAGATAGGTACGACTATACTCATTATCTAACAGAAGATAATCAAGAAATACTTACACATAAACAAGAAAAAGAAGAGCAGTTTTTTGAAAAGGTAGACAGTATGCCATATTTTTCAGACTATTCCAAATTAATGTTATCACTTGGTCTCCCAAATTGGGCTGAAGATCATATGCCTTCACAACAACCTCCTAGTAACCCAGTTCAGCATCCGAGTAAGATTCCAATTCTACAACATAAAAAAGGGGGAAAAACAACTCGTAAAAATAGAAACACAAGAAAATAAGTTAGCTAATAATATTATTTATCAATCACAACTTCCTTGGATATTTTTTTAATCACTTTCTCAACATGCCCATCATCGCCACTCATGGATTCTACAAGAATTTTCAAGTAAGTATCATTGTCATGACAAGTACTTTCTCTATGATCAGGATGCTGATCCTTCCATTCAGCAATTAATCCAATGTTTTTATAATCTACCTTTTTAACCATGTTTTTCATATTGGTATTTTCGGGGCTTTCTTTTTCCCATTTATCCTCATCTTTGATGTAAAGGGTTTCTCTTTTGGCATCACTGCAATGAAGTGGTCGTTTATATATATCCGTATCATTCAATTTCTTGATGATGATGTTAGATATTCCTTCTACGTATCCTACTTTGCCAACATTTTCTAGATCCGATAATTTCAGTTGTATTTGGTTAATAAACTCAGACATATTCATTGCATCTTTGCATTGTTCATTTAAAAAGAAATTCAAGTTGAATGTCTTGTTGTGACTATTTGTAGTAGTAGTAGTAGTATTAGTATTTTTACATACTTCAAGTACTTGTTTCTGCAACTCATTATTACTTTTGACTAGTTCATTATTTTGTTTTACTACTTCTAACACTAAATCCTTCAGTATTTGTAGTTCACTGGGCGGTTCATCTACTATTACTTGTTCTTGTTTTGCGTTACATTTTTTTCTATGCGTATACAAGCTTTGCCGATATTTATACTCTCCGCCACATTCACATTTAAATACTTTTGGCTCTTTTTTGCTCGTTTGTTGTAAATCTGTGTCATTATCCATATGTTTTCGTGTAGACAAGTGTCGCTCATAGTTACTTTTCTTACTGCAATAAAACTCACATATTTCACACTTGTATTTTTCGGCAGTTTTTTGCTCTTTTTTTGTAAACATTGTAAATATAAATATACTTACACAAAAAATGCCTAAATAATTCGCAATCTAAAACAATATATTTTATTATTTTTTACCATAATAAAATATATATGCAAATTTCACATTTTACACCATTATGCTCTAACAAGGTATTTTTAATATTCTCTTTCAAAACTTTTTTTAGGTTTTCTATTTTGGACATTTTTAAAATGTCCAATTTCACTTTTTGAAAATACTTTCTCGTCAAATATTTTTGAAAAGTTCTTTAAGTTCATTTGCGTTTAATATATTATTTATCAATCACAACTTCCTTGGATATTTTTTTAATCACTTTCTCAACATGTTCCTCATCGCCACTCATGGATTCTACAAGGATTTTCAGATAAGTATCGTTATCATGACATGTACTTTCTCTATGATCGGGATGCTGATCCTTCCATTCAGCGATTAAACCAATGTTTTTATAATCTACCTTTTTAATCATCTTTTTCATATTGGTATTTTCAGGACTTTCTTTTTCCCATTTATCCTCCTCTTTGATGTAAAGGGTTTCCCTTTTCGCATCACTACAATGAAGTGGGCGTTTGTACATATCGGTATCATTCAGTTTCTTAATAATGATGTTAGATATTCCTTCTACGTAACCTAGTTTGCCAACATTTTCTAGATCAGATAACTTTAACTGTATTTGGTTAATAAACTCAGACATATTCATTGCATCTTTGCATTGTTCATTTAGAAAGAAATTCAAGTTGAAGGTCTTGTTATGACTATTTGTTGTAGTAGTATTATTTGTTCCATTTTTTATAATTTCCATCATCATATTTTTCATTTCTGAATTTTCTTGCATTAAGTATTTCATAAATTCTTTCATTTCTTGAATTTCATTGAGTTTATTTTCTTCAATAACGGGTTCATGTAAAGGCACTAATTTACATTTTTGTTCATGATACCATAAACTGTTTCTCGCTGTATATTTTTTATGACACGTTTTACATTGTAAACTGTGTTTTTCACTTTTTGGCGCTAAAGGGTTCAATATTGTTCTATTTACATGTTTTGATGTCGCAATATGTCTAGACCAATCACTTTTCTTAGAGCAATTATAGTTACATGGTTCACAACAAAATTTTTCGGCGGGTTTTTGCGCAATATTCATTCTATATGGTTCTATATCTATAGAACAGAAAAACGCCTAAACCTTTTTCCGCAAAATTATTTAAAAAACTTTCGTCACATATTATTTTAGTAAAAAACGCAAATAAGACCATTATGCTCTGAGAAGGTATTTTTGATATTCTCTTTCAAAACTTTTTTCAGGTTTTCTATTTTGGACATTTTAAAAATGTCCAATTTCACTTTTTGAAAATACTTTCCCGTCAAATATTTTCAAAAAGTTCTTTAAGTTCATTTGAAATATATTATTTATAAATTACCCTTTAACACTTTTTATAAATTCCATCATTATATTTTTCATTTCTGAATTTTCTTGGATTAAGTATTTCACAGACTCCTTTAATTCCTGGATTGGATCGTATGACACAGCTGATTCCTGGTTCGCCGTAGGTTTATTACATAACTTTTTGTGTTTCCATAATCCAGTTCTATCCTTATATTCCTTTTCACAAAACTCACATGCATATGTTATGTCGTTTTTGTCATTGCTATCGGTTGCCAATAGATTACATTTGTGTTTAGCCGTAAGTAAGTGCCTATCAAAATCCGTTTTTTTATAGGTCATAAAGTAACACTTTTCACAATAATACGTTTTTGCATTTTTTTTCGTTTTTGCGGTTTCCATTTACTCTATAATCTATCAACATAAAAACTCCTAAATATTTTTCGCGGCAATGTTATCCTAACATACAAATATTTGTGTGTTTTTATTTATACAATAAATATGGCAACAAATATAAAGACGAAATTAATACAATGATATTTGTATTTGTGTTTCTATTGACAAGATAAGAAGCAAGTAAACACGACATTATCATCATACCACTATCAGCTAAAATTGCTTTATAGGAGGTTTCATTTGCGTAATCTTTGAATGTATCCAGCATTTTATTTACTCCTCTAGGTGTACTGGTAAACAAAACATAAAACAATATATCATGAATAATTTGTACTATTACGGCTATAACCATAAATTTGAATAGTGAAAATTTGTCAAATATGTAATAATAAATTGCTCTTGCAATAATTAGTCCAATTAAAATTATCAATACATCCGCAATCACGGCTGATAAATTGTACTGGGAATACCATTTATTCAAAACTTGTGACTTGATCACACTTGTCCTCAATAATAAAATTACAAATAAGTCTGTAATTAAAACCGCGTTGAATAATGGCAAATAATCATTTGTATTATTGAAATTCCCTATATTTTTCAACATATGATATATACATATATTTTTATTACTTTGGGTTGTCTAAACGGTCCTCTTTATTCGTATCCTTGTTTGTTTTTACCTTTTCTAATGCATATTGACCACAAGGACCACAATGGTCTTCGTTTGATAAATCTATTTTATTGCTCATTTGCATATTACAATTTTCTATTCTCCATCTACCAAGAGGTATTGGCATATCTTTTGGTATTAACTTTTGTATGATATTTGTTATGAATTTCATAATATATATAGAAGAGTATGATTGTTTTAAGTATTTTTTATATAATTAACGACCTGAAGATCCTAGTCCATTCTCTCCTCTACTCGTTTCTAATCCTATATCCTCTTTTGTTTCAACGATTTCCACTACAATAGGCACTAACCCTGGCGCACAAATTTGTGCATAACGGTCAAACTTTTTACCAAAATAATCTTTGCTACCAACAACATCAAACATACCAATCAAATGTCCGCGGTACCCAGCATCTATGATTCCTACCGAATTGGCTAACCTTAACTGTGTCTTGGAAATGGAAGATCTAGGATACATATAGTAACCCGTATTGAATGATTTATCATTATCTGTATACATCGTCGCTGAACAAGAAATCTTGAAATCTAATTTATTCACTCTATCATAAAAAAAAGTCAATTCGTCATCCTCGTCTTTTCCAGGTGCAAATAAATCAAATCCTGCATCTATGTGAAAAGGGTTATTCCTCATTTTTTCATTGTGATTATCTGCTGCAGCATAGTACATATGCCTTAACGTATTATCATCCGTATCAACATAGACTTTTAACACCATTACCTTATCATAGTAACTACCTAGTAATTTGAATAAAAGGGTATTGAGTTTGGGTTCAGACATTTCTATGTTAAATTGGAAGTATTTGTTTATATTATTTTCTCTATAACAAAGTTTCTTTAAGCCCATTTGGGAAAATATATTATTCGTCCTTTTTATCTATTGTAACTGTTTTCAAAATGTTTCTGATTATCTTATTCTCTTTTTCAACATAATTGTCACCTGCACCGCCCATGGATTCCATAATGAGGTTATGATACTGATCGGAATACTGTGAATCACTTTCTACACAATCAGGATGCGCTTCTTTAAATTTACTAATCAATTGTATATTTTTGTTAGCTACTACGTGTATTGCTTTTCTGACTTTCTTTTTCTCATCAGCCTCCTTTTCCCATTTATCTTCATCTTTGATGTATAGTACTTCTCTTTTCTTATCTGTGCAGTGAATGGGTCTCTGAGTAACATCCAAGGATTTCAAGTTGCTACTAATGATATCGGAAATGCCTTCTATGTACCCAATTTCTCCTAGTTTCTCCAAGTCAGACAATTGCAACTTAATAGAATCCACAAACTCCATAATATTCATGGCATCTTTGCAGGTTTCATTCAAAAAGAATTGCAAATTAAATGTTTTATTATGGGAATTGGTATTTGAAACATGATTGGTTGTATTAGACATACTATATTTCTTTACCAATTCAGAATTTTGCTCAATCAATTGTGTGTTTTGTTTCAATAACATCATTATAATTGAGTCTTTATCGGAAGGATCATCTTTTGATACAATGCTATTCAATGAGCATGTTTTTTTGTGTCTATAATAACCGCTGTCATACTTATATATCTTACCACATTCACACTTGTATTCAGACACTTTTTGCGACTTTGTACTATCATTTACTACCATTTTCATACCATCTGTCGCATTTTTATGCTTATCGGTTGCCAAATGTTTTGCATAGTCTCGCGATTTATACGTTGAGTAATCACATAAATTACAACAATACTGTTTCGGTATTTTCGGAGTTTTTCTACTATCATTCTCTACCATTTATATGATAGTAGAAAAATCTCCTAAATACTTTTCCGCAAAAAACATAAAAAATTACAATCACAATTTGAAAAACTATTTTTAATCACCACACCATAATTTTTCATTATCGTCACAAGAAAAAAACTTTCAAAACTTTTTTCAGAACTCCCTATTTTGGACATTTTAAAAATGTCCAATTTTCAGTTTTCCAAAAAAGTCTTGGAGAAAAATAAAAGTTTTTTCTTTAAGTTCAAAATTAAATATATTATATTTTACAAATTATAACATTTTAGAAACAATATAAAATATTATTAACACATCCTATTATGTCTATGAATGCTCTACCTACGCATTTTGCAGGAAATAATATGATGGATAGTTTAAAGACAAATCTGCTTACGTTAATATTATTCAAAAGTGCAAACAAAACGGATGGAGGAAGTATCTTTGAAATCGTATATGTATTTTTAATCACGCAATTGATAGATGTTTTCATAAAACATTTTCCAGAACTAATAAATAAAATTTTACAATATTCAGAAAGCAATCTTAAATCTAACAAATTATTGAACAATATAGTGAACGCAAATGTAACCGAAAAAGAGAAAACGTCATCGGTCACCATTCAAATCAACATTTCGGATCATGAAAATGTATTTGGACAAGCGTTGCTTGATTATATAACAACAAATGATAATACGAAACATGTTAGCTTCAAGAGACAAAATTTCATTTTGAACCAAAATGATGTGATAGAAATTTACGACGAACTTTTCATTAAGTTGAAAGAAAACCATGTAACCAATGAACAAGATCCCAAGGCGGATATTGAACAAACTGTAGAACTGTTTTCTTATACCAAAACAATGCATGAATTAAGATCGTTCTTGAACAAAATAAGCCATGAATATACGATTAAAATGAAAAACAAACTGGGCGACAAGATATACTATTTCAATCAACATCCCATAAATGCACCCAAGTCAATGAATGGAGAAAAGGATTACACCAAACTTCCCAACAATTGTTCATTTACTATGAAAATGTTTGAAACGAATCGGAAATTTACCAATTTGTTTGGTCCCGAAATTAGCGTTGTCAAGAAACGCGTTGATTTTTTCATCAAAAACAGAAAATGGTATGATACAAAGGGTATTCCTTATAATCTAGGACTTCTCTTATCTGGCGAACCAGGTTCTGGCAAAACATCCACGATTAAATGCTTGGCGAATGAAACCAAACGGCATATTATCAATATTAATTTGAACAACGATATCACAAAGATTCAGCTAGAAAACTTGTTTTTCAATGAAATGATAATGATACTGAATATCGCGACTTGTCAAACGGAGAAATACTACATTCCACTGGATCAACGTATTTATGTGTTGGAAGACATAGATTGCCAAAGCGATTTAGTAACAGAACGTTCATTGAAGAATCTGGAAGACAGTTTCAAACGAAAAGACGAAATTTTGAACAACAACAGCACGAGCGGAGCTGAAAAGATTGATTTGTCTTTTCTACTCAATTTATTAGACGGAGTTCTTGAAATACCGGGAAGAATTGTGGTTATGACAAGCAATTACCCAAACAAATTAGATCATGCACTCATTCGCCCAGGAAGAATTGATATTATAGCAGATTTCAAAAAGTGCGATAGAATAACCCTTATTGAAATGATGGAATTCTTTTATGATATAAAACTTAGTCAATCGGATAAAAATATTATTCATTGTTTGAATGACTATATTATTTCGCCTGCAGAAATGAGTAAACTTATGTTTGAAAATTTCAACGATTACAAGAAAACGATTTCCTTGTTACAGAGTATGATTGTACATACAGAAAATGACTAAAAGGCAGTCATAATCATATATTTTTTGGCAACAATTCAGATAGTTCCTTCAAATCTAAAAAAAAATTACTGTTGACTGTTTTACATGGAATCATGAAGTATGTATTATGCAACATTTCTGAAAGATGCCAATAGCAAACATTAGGACTATCTATATCCATAAATTCAATAACTGTTATTTCATTCGGACTAAACACCATATTCGTCAACCCAGCACCATCTGGTGCTACAATGATTGCAGCTTTTGAAAACAATGATATGGTTTCTTGAATATTCATCATATAAAATATATGCCATTCAATATCTTTGTAATGTTTTTGTAATACATCTAGCACATCATCACTATTCATAACATTACGATAATTTTCTTTTCTTACAATAAATATTCCTATTTTTTTTTCAAAAATTACAGTTTTTTTCAGTTTATCTCTAATTAATCCAATTTTTTCAGGAGAAGGGTTTCCACATTCAATATATGGTTGTTTGATTATTTTCTTTGTATTTTCGGGAATTTTATCTAACAGTATTTCATTTACTCCAAAAAACCTAAAGATAGGTTCAATAAAGGTATTATCATGTGTAACAATAGGATATATATGGTTATTATTCCATAAATATAAAACTGAAGGCAATACCTCTGTTATAAAATGATAATACTGTTCTCCCCACGTAGTATCCGCTACAATGACCACTATGTCTCCTTTACAAGATACCGGTTCTACAACGCACATATGTTTTGAATAATAAACCACATGGTTTTCAAAGACAAGATCTGTGAATAAACAATTTTTTTTTAAGTTTGCAATAACATCGCTTTTATATTTACAAATAACTGGAGGTTTTCTCAAAACAGTATATATATTTTGTAAATTGTGTAATTTAACTACACTATTATCATTATGTAAATGCGGATTCAAAAAATGATACGGATTTATATAATTCATAAAAAATGATTGTTAACATAACAATACATTTTTATTCCTTGTGATCTTCTAAACAAACCTCCTCGGAAGTAAAATGTACTTCTGGAAAAGTAGGCCATTCGCAATAAGGAATGGCTTTACTTGTAGATCTATCTAACTCTAATAGTTGTTTCAATGCCTCTAGTCTTCTATCTAATGGCTTCATATTTTGTGGTAACTTTCTAGATAACTGCTTCCAACGCCATTCAAATTGTAAGGCCGACTGCCAAGTAGGAAACCCTGAAACATAGCAAATTCTCTTCCAGGTTTCACCTTTTGACACCTTCATTCCTGTAGCATATGCACCTCCCGATAGTTCTTTGTTGTGCTGTCTTAGTCTTCTATTTACATCTACTGTGGCTCCTACATAAGTGGATTTATTCGTTGACTCCAATAAATATACATAACTTGGTTTATCACTTTCCATTGACTTATGTATATGTTATATAGTCTTGTCTTAAAATGTTTGTTTTTGATAAGATTCTAAGTCATTTGATTCAATTCCATTTACTCTAACTCTATTAAAATGAAAAGGAATATAGTCTATTTTCAAATTACATAAATTTACCAAATGATGGTAATAAAACGATTCAGAATGTGCTGGATTTGTTTTACTATAGTTGAGTAGAGCATAAAACAAATTACCAAATAACGACAAATTTGAAGAATTCATTAAAAAAAAACGATCATTGATGTTCCAAAAAACATGAAAATCAGGGACACAAATAACATCATTGCTTATCTTACTTAGCCATGCTAAATCAAATTCTGTAATATACTTCATATCAGGACGAAGTATCATAATGTAATCGTAATCTATTTCACTGTTTATAACCAGTTGGCATACTTTTCTTTTGGAATGCAATGCCCAAATAAAATTATCTACGTTTCTATAATTGGAATTCCAAGCATCGTACATATGTTTGTACTCATCAAACCGCAACTTTTCTTTTACCTCATCCTCATCTTCTATCTCTATAAAATGAGGATTCAATAACTTGTAATCGTTATTGTCATATTCTATATTGATCTCCTCGGATAATATGTTATCCTTGTGTTTATTTATTTTATACGTATGCATAAACACATGATATGTTATCTGGTTAGACTTCAATACATTTATAATTTTATCCTGAATAGATCCAATTGTATACTTTAAACTTCTGGATATGCCCCAGAACGCTAATGCTATCTTCATATGTTTATAATTTGCTTGAGAAAGCTCGCCGATGTACTCGCTTATTTTTTTAGTATTTGAAGGCATGCTGTTTGTGTTATCATCGTTTACAATTACAACTTCATGGTTTCCTAAGAATGCAGCTACTAAAGAGAGCGAACTGTTACCACAAATTAAAATTTTAGAGTATACAAGATCACTTAAAACATTTATGAGTGGAGTATTTTTTCCAAAAAATACATAATTATAATCATTTAAAAAGTCAGGATTACCATCACTATGCACATAAATAGTATGATCTGGAAACTTTGTAGTTATTTTTTCCATCAATATTTTTAATTTTGAATTGTATGAATGGATACTGTCTTTCCGTTCGGTTTCCATGGCGTCGCCTAATCTGACATGAATCACAATGTTGTTTTGGTTTAATCTATTTATTAGATATTTATTTGAAAAAAAATGTTTATAATGCTCAATATTTTTTTTATGCAACTGCTGTTCTTTGTATGACAAATCTAACTGATCAAAATAATATGCATTGTCAATTGAATAAAGCGTGTCAGGACAGCATGTATCAGGTATGTTATGTAATTCATGCGCATGTACTGTACATTTATAACGAAAAGGTATTTGATTATAACATTTTTTAAATTGTTGTATAGACTCTATTAAATATTTTTTCATAATGTTAGATTCTTCTGTCGTAATGTGTTGAAACTCAAATGATTTATTACAATATGCATGACTATCAAAATAATAATCTCTGACATTATGCAGAATTAATACAGAAAACAAACCATGCAACTGATGACCAAAACCGTCTACGCCATGTTGAATAATAGAAATTTTATTGTTCATCTATGATGCTCCTAAAATGTAGTAACATGAAATATTATAACCAATAACTCAACTCAAAATCAAAATAATCCATAATGGTTTGTTTGACATAATTAACTTGTTGATACGTCATGGTGTTATAAATAGGTATAGATACTACGGTGTTTGCTAAGTGTTCTGTATTAGGAAATGATAAGTCATTTAATTCTTGAAAAGCTTTGGTTTTATAAAAAGGTATCTTATAATGAACAATACTTTCTATTCCTTCTTTTCTTAAGTAGTTCATGAAATGATCACGACTTATTTCGTGACTTAGCTGTAATACATATAGATGATATGAGTGATATACTTTTGAGTCTATATTTTCAATATGATGACACAACTTATGATGAAATTGCTTGTAACATTCAGCTAGTTCGTGTTTATGCCGAATTACATTATTGATGTCACTTAACTTGGTTAGTAAAAATTTTGCTTGTAATGTGTCCAGTCGTGAATTCGTCGCTTTGAACTCGTGTTCGTACTTTTTGGTGCTGCCTAAGTTCCGTAAGTGACGTATTTTGTTGAAGTATATCTCATTGTTTGTACATATGGCACCTCCATCACCTAGTGCTCCTAAATTTTTAGATGGATAAAAACTGAAACAAGATATATCACCAAAAGATCCAAGCATTTTATGATTATATTGGCTTCCTTGTGCTTGTGCACAATCTTCCACTAATATAACATTATTTTCTTTACAAAGAGATGTCATTGCCTCCATATTACAACAGTCACCGTACAAATGAACTACCAATACAGCTTTTGTAAGAGGTGTAATATGTCTTTTAAACTCGCTAATGTCAAACACCCCATTTTTGTCACAATCAACTAGCACTAACTTAGCAGTCGTTTTCAAAGCACCGAATGCACATGCGATATATGCATTCGCTTGTATAATTACCTCATCCCCGCTCGTGAGGTTCAAAGACTCAAAGGCTAATTCCAAAGCACTCGTGCCTGAACTTACGCCCAAACAATATTTGGTTCCAATGTATTCTGCCATTTTGATTTCAAAGGTTTCTACTTCTCTACCTAAGATATAATTGCCTTGTTTCAATAGACTGCTTAAATCTTCAATATAGTTAGCCTGAAACAATTGGTTGTATTCACTAACGTTGTTAATTAAAATAGATATTTGTTCAGTTGATGGATTTAATGCGGCCATAGTTATTTTATAAAGAATAATATTTGTATTGTGTCTTCGTCAACGCATATCACATAATTATGTCAGATAAATACATATATGTCATTTGTAATAAAATATGGAATCGTCTCTAAAAATATAGATGTTACTCAAATAGTTTTTGACAAATGTATGTATAACAACAGTTTGTTGATTATTCCCAAAGGAGACACAATACGTGATACCTTATTTACAGATCCAATAGAAGGTATACGAAAGTGTATTTTTGTTTTTCAAAATGGTTCAGTTGTACAATACAATGACGACCAAGAAGTGTTTATACAAATGTCGTTCAATGTATATACTAACAGTATTCCTACACAAATAAAACAATGTTATTGCAGTAAAGAATACACCGCGATTATTATTGAACCAAGATGCCACAGCGCACTCTTTTTTGTATTACATAATTTTCTAGAAAACTTACCAAGCAACTGGTCAATTATTCTTTTTCATGGCAATATAAACACAGTTTTTATTTCTGACATGATAGACTCCAAGCTAGTCCAACACAAACATCGCATTCGTCTAATCAATCTTAACGTAGACAATTTGTCTGGAGATGAATATAGTTCTATTCTAAAAACCAAAGATATTTATAATTATGTAGAAACTGATCACTTTCTTGTATTTCAAACAGATACTCTTATTTTGAAAGAAAACAAACATATAATTTACGATTTTTTACAGTATGATTATGTAGGCGCGCCTTGGAAAATGGACCACAATGTTGGAAATGGAGGGCTATCACTAAGAAGAAAAAGTAAAATGTTAGAAATCATAGATGAAAATAACAAACATCCTATTTTTGAAATTTATGGAAATAAGTACCATGCCTCTGAAATTCATGAAGATATATTTTTTTCTTATTGTAAAACCGTACATGTATATAAACCGGACTTTGAAACTGCCAAAACATTTTCGGTTGAAACAATATTAGACATGAAGAGTTTTGGTATACACAAACCGTGGCAATACTTGTCACCAGATGAATGGGAACAGTTGAAGAACGCATACCCAGAGATACAAGAACTAAAAGATCTTCAATTTTGACTGAAAGATTTATCTAATGTATACGTCATCTGCAAACACCTGATCGCATAATACAATCATGACTGAATTTTCAGTGTAGTTGAATAAAGATATATAATTGTTTGGCGGTAGGTCTAATGCAACGTTTGGGGAGGATAACTTAAAAAATAACTCTTCATTTGTATTTAAATGTTTGGTAGTAATCTCTACACTTCCACTAAGCATAATTAGTATTTGTCTCGTTGTTTTATGAGCATGACATCCACGTTTGTTGATACTGACATCTTTATCAAAGTTGTATAAATAAAATATACGCTTAATAGACATACCTATATCATAATCATTAATCGCGATTAGTTTACCAGGTCTGTTATTTGAATCGATGTTCTCATGTAGGGTAATAATGGATGGTAATTTTTTTTGTATTGTGATCATACTATACTACCTAAATATTATTATTATTTTCTGTGTTAGGAATACACTCTTTTATTTTTATAAAACAAATGAATGTATAACAAAGTTGTGTTTTAATAAATAAATGCAAATAGTCTTCTTTGGTTTCAAAGATAGGTAACTTGCAGATATGTTCTCTGAAATAGTCATTCCATCGGGTAATTTTACAATCTAAGTAAACAGGAGGAAATTCGTAATAATCGTACATGTTGAGTACATTTGATTTATACGTACTAGGAATAGAATGAAAATGACACTCGTCTGTATTATTAGTTCTTGTAATATGGTACTTGTTTGATAGTATTTTTTTTAGAGTTAAACAGTTGCCTTGAGTAGTAGGATAGTTGTTTGTAAACATAAGGTATGGAATATTATGCTGAAACGCATGGCATACGATAGAATAAACGTCTTCGTCGCCCGTGGTAATGACAAGAGTGTTATTACAAAAGTCACTGCCTAGTTCTTTTGTCCAATCAATATTTATAAAGTTATTTAATTTGTAGTGTCTCTTGAAACTGATGCGTATATATGGAATGTCGTTTATGTCGGCGCTTACTGAAATTACCTGTGACATAGGACATAATTCAGTTACTAACCATTCTAATCCATCACCAATAATACTATTTTGAATAATGACAGTCGGTTGATACTTTTTTAAAGTATAATATATCCAAAACATATCGGTAAGATATAGTTGTGTTACATATTTACTGTTACATAAAGGAGACTTGTTGTATACTTTCAAAAAATCTAATATTTCTTGTTTAATAATCGTTGGACTGCAGTGAATAAGAGGTTTGGTATCCATGATGCGCGGATGTATTCGCATAATATATACATATATATTTTGAGACATAAAATAACTATTGTTTTTCCAATAAAAATAGTGTATCTATTGAAAACATTATTTTATATTTATTATCATAAATTATATTAAAAAACTGTTTTTTATCAAATACATATTCTATTGCATGAAATAGATCATACGCAAAGTGTGTTGTTACGGAACATTCATCTCCAATTTGAACACGATTTAATATGACATAATGAGCGTTTAATTGTAGTATAAATGTTAACATTTGGTCAGCATTCGTTTGAATATCAATAGTACCGTCTACGTAAAGTATACATTTCTTCGTAAAAGATGTAAATGCATAAATATCTTTTACATAATATTTTTCATAGCTCCATGTTTTCTTTGCAGTCACAATCATACTTTCCGAAAAATCATATCCATGATAATTTAACTCAAAATGATTGTCTTTCAACAACTTGTAAGTAGTTCCTATTCCACATCCGAGTTCATAAAACTCAAATGAGTTTACATTTTCTATAAATAATAAAGATTTCAAAAAGTTATTCCAGTGAGTGGGATAGCCGTTAGACAGTTGGTCTTTATGTAAAACCACCTGCTTCAATGGTATCAATGGGTGTTTCCACGACATTACCATTTTACCCATTCTACGGTTACTAATTTCAATGTGTTCTAATAGAAAACAACTTCTTTCTCGGGTTTTAATACGATAGTTGTTAGATGCAATAATATCCAGTAACTTATGCTCCTCATATATATAACATATTGTTGTATGAAACTTGTCTGTATATGTGGTTATTTCATGCTTGGATGAAACCGCAATTCTATTTAATATTACATATTCTGCGTTTAGTTTTAATATAAAATCTAAACAGTTATCAGAGTCTAATAAAGCGTCTAGTAACCCGTCTGCATAAATAATATCATTTTCTCCAAAATCACATAACTGATAAATGTCTTTTGTATAAAATTGATCATAGGACCATTCTTCTTTTGCGGTTTGCACAACGTCAGCCGAATAGTCATATCCCTTGTAGTTTACATCATAGTTGTTATTTTTTAGAAGTTGATAGGTTGATCCGTCCCTACATAGTACATGATGAAATGTTTTTAAATATAGCATTGGAACAAATTTTAAAATATATACTAAATGATTCCAATGATCAGGATAGAATTCTCTTTTCATTAACTGAGCTTTATTTTGTTTTAATTGTTTCAAGGGAACCATAACGTCATTTTTAGAGTTTTCATGAATAATAGACAACATTTCTGATTTAAAGCGTTGTTTTAAGACATGAAAATCGCGACGTATTGTTTCGGGATGAAAGTCGTCATACATTACGGTATAACAATCACCTCTTCGTTCTATGGTAAATTCATGAACACCATTATACTGGTATTCTATAGCTATTTTTTGTTGTACTGTACCAGTTATCCATTTTAAATACACATCATTGTAATAATTCGGTATGATTCCATCCCTATTCAAAAAATTTGCATAATAATCCATTTTGTATTTTACTTGCGTAGGAAAAACATAAGAATAATGATGCATCTGGATATTCCATTTATGAAATAGTTCATCACTGCTAATGTGTTTTGTTTCTATGCTAACAGGATATTCAATTGTTGGAGGTCGGTGCGTTTTCCAGTAGGCACCTTTCATAAATTTGAAAATCCGTAAGAAATTGTCATTCTTTTGTTCAAATCCAGTAAGATGTGAATCAAACCCACCATAAAAGGTACAACTACGCACCCCTACTGAAGTGGGACGTTCATCAAGTAACATTTGTTTTATTTTCAAAATATTCTCAACAGTGTATATTTCATCTGCGTCAATTTGCCACAAGTATTCAATGTCTTCGCGAATATATGGTATGTAAGAATTGCATTCCTCCGTTTTTTCTTCAAACTGTCCATGAATGAGTGTAATTTTATGATCATAGTCATTATAGTTATCCAAAATAAAATTGGTATTGTCCATAGAAGTAGTCTTGCCTTTATCTTGCCAAAATTTAACGGGTCCCTCTGTGATAAGTATTTGATCCACGAAAGGATATATTTGGTCAATACATTGTTGTAATACATAATCGCTTTCAAACACAATCATGCCTACAGCAATTTTTATTTGTTTGTGTTTATTTTTTTGTATATTATTAACAATAGTAACTGCATTTTTTAGAGCAATGAAATACTCGTCATGTATTTTTTTCAAGTTTTTATTGTCATAGATTTGACCATTATTTGTTAATGGATAGTATCCATGCCAATTTGCATTATAGGTATTCTTCTCAAAGTCGCAAATAAACTTAGAAAAATGAGTAAATATTAGCAGTTGTGTTTGACCTTTGTATTTGATTTCATAATTATGGACGTTAGATAAATCATAGTCATTCCAGTTCCAGGGAGCTCCATGTCCAACATCTCCATCAATAAATATTTCATTTTCATTACACAATACAGGAAACTCATCTAAATACTTTTGATCCCCCATAGTATTTAGTCCTCGTTCTGCATATTTACGGTATAAAACAGCATCTGTCCACCAATCTAACACTTGTTTTCCTTTTCTAGATTTCTTAAAATAAACAACCCCAACGTTAAATTTTCCAGCCCCATTCATGATGTCATCATTGTCAAACCTATGACGGAAAATACCTACATCTGTATCCTGAAACGCGTCATACAAGTATTGGATATCTTTGTGAAAGTAAATGTCGGCGTCAATATACATAACGGAATCGCAGTCATTATTGTTAACCATAATGTAGTTAGTAAAATATGAAGACAACGTGTATATGTAGTACGTACGATCAGTATTTTTTAAGTAAATAAGTTGTGTATTATGTAAAATATCAGACTCTTTGAAACAGTGAATCGTAAAATTTAAGTTACTTATGATGTCATAGGTAGCCTCATCCAAACATAAAAAATTTATAATGATATTTAAACTAGTGTTCATTTTGATGGAGTAAATCAAAGCAACTGCATAGTTAATATAATTATAATCGCATAAAATATTTATATGCCGACTCATTGTATGTATGTTATACAAACATTTTAATTTAGAAGACATAACGTGTAAGTAGATCATTCATGTAATTTATTTCACTCGTTTGCTTATCTATTATTTCAGAAGCTAGTTTTTTTACATAGTCATTTGAAGTTTTATGTAATATTTCTTCACTAGTCAATAACGCCATAGAATGATGTTCAATCATTTCTTTCAAGTACTCTCGTTCATTTATACCTAATTGTCTTTTATAGGCTGTCACAAATCCCAATAACAAGATAAAAAGTACGGGATAATAAGCCCAGGTTACTTGTTTCATCATGTAATTGTCCATTCCTACTTGAACGATAGCCATAGACAAAGCCATAATAATGGAAATATACAACTTACCCAAACTGTTAGTTATGTTGGTGACACTATTTATCATAATGTAACTCATAAGGTAATATTGTATAAGAAAACTAAACATGGACATGAGTAACACATTTTGTAGAAGGTTCATCTATATTATTTATAGTAGAAAAATATAATCGTTTACCAATGCGATATTTCTTATAAAACATATATTATATTATATCATGAGTGAACCCTATGATATAAACTATATATGCTCACTAGGTCCTAGATGTCATACAGCATGTTTATTGAAAAACAACCACTTAAAAAAGGCGTCATATCCTTTTGACTGGATATTTAGTAACATAGACATGGTAATACATTGTTTGGAAGACAGGTTTATGACATTTTTAGACAAGTCTTATTTTACCATTCAGAATGATACATCAGAAAGCCAACAACACAGTTACTACTGCGAATCGCAAGATGATCATGTATTCAACCATCGTAATCCTTTGAAGCCAGACGATTACAACTACTATGTTAGATGTGTTGAACGGTTTAATGAGTTATTAAAAACAAAAGGCAATAAACTTTTTGTCCTCTTCTTTTTGAACTATGTCAAATTAGATGATGCATTTAAAAGAAAGATCATAGAGTTCAATAACAAGTTCAAACGGTATACGTCACATTATGGTATTCTTTGCATTATTCAGTACGTGGGTAATGCAAACAGTTATGAGTTTTCAAGTTATGAAAACATACATTTTTTAGAGATATATACAAAATCAAAATCAAATGGCATTCAATTTGAGGATCCTCAAGACGATATCTTTTTGAATAACTTGATTATGCAGACATATAAATTTAATTTATACGAAATATATTCATAACGACTATTTTTTCAAAGTAGAGTAATGATGACTTCTTTTATGTTTTGTAGGAGAAGAGTATCTTGTAGAACGGTAACTTTGTGTTGTTGAGTAGCTGTATCCACCTTTTCTGAGTGTTTTAGAATGTTTGCCTTTATGTTTTGTTTTATTTTTATGTTTATGTTTGCCTCCTAAAAATTTCTGATAGTTTTCATTTTTCAGTTGGTTTACGTTAGTTAATGGAACACTACTTTTTTTGTTAACTTTAGGACCAGGGATAGCACCGGATCCTGGCGAACTACTTGAAGGAGAAGGAGGAGTAAATGGACTACTAGGTGGGTTTGCAATCAAGTTCATTAGTTCTGTTAGAGAATTTGTAATTTGCATTAAGTTGTTATCATAAGATGTGTTGTAACCTTGCGAGTTTGTAACCATTTGATTAATATTATCTAACTGTTGTTTGATTTGATCTTTAACATCCATAATCTGGCTTGCCATAGATGACTGCAATGTTTGTAATTCTCCTAATTTTTGTTGGCTATCTATCAGTTGTTGTTGTGCTAGTTTTTGAGCTTGTTGAGCTTCTGTTACTTGTTGCTGTTGTTGTTGTTGAATATTTTGTAAATCCGACTGAGCCTGGCTTAGTTGATCTTTTGCCTGTTGCAAGTCCGTTGTACTTTGGTTTTGCGCAGCTTCAAAGTTTTGTTGTGCTTGTTGCAACTTGTTGTTACACTCTTCTAGTTGTTTATTCAGTTGTGTGTTATTTGCACTTGCAGTTGTAGCTAGTTTAGCATTTTCTTCTTGAGATGTTTGTAGTTGTTGTTTTAATTCATCCATTTGTTTTTCTAACTGGGTGTTATTTTCGGTCATTTCTTGTAACTTTAACTGGCTTTCCTTTAATTTTTGTGTAGTTTCTTCATATGACTTAATGTATGGTAAGCTCGGGTTATTCTTGAGCTCAGTAATATTCTGTACTATTTGTTTCATTTGATCAATCAGTTTACTATGAAAACTTTCATTTTCATTCGTAAATTGACTGACACGGTCTCCAATTAGTTTTGTATTTTCAGTCATTTCGGCTATAGCACTTGTAATAGCTATGTTTTCGTTTGACATCTATATATATTAAATATATATTTTATCGTATAATTTATTGTAAATTACAAATAAAATTATCTACAATATATAAAATGAATACATTTTATTTGGATATTGCAGTGTTATGTCAAGACTACTCAAACATAGACTTATCATGTGATAATTCTATAGTTACTGTTTTAGATGAAATAAAAATAACAAAACATAATTTTATGAGTATATTTTACCCACGAGAAGGCAATTTCGGAATAGACAAAACAATCATGAACAATCCATCCTATTCTCAACTAATCTCTTTTGAGACAAAATACAGAACTGTAAAAGGTAAACCGTTTTATTTGCTTGAACAAATACTTACTAACATTGAAACTAGTTTATCATTGTCAAGAAACTGTTTTACAACTAGTTCCATGGTAGAATTATCTAATGAATTTGCGATATTAAAAACACTTTGTGACCTAAACTGTTGTAGCGTGGTTTCAGCGTTGCCTTGGAATACAGTAGAAGATATGTTAGATAATTATAAACTAAACAATAAAAATTTTAAAACTGTTTTTGTAGTTAGTGTTACGTTCAAAACTCCTACACAAGGGGTAAAAGATACTGTTATACAATTTCACTACAACATAATATGAACATAATATGAACATAATATGAATGTTAATATTAATATCAGTATTAATATCAGTAATAATATCAGTAATAATATCAGTAATAAAATATAATAAATATTTATCAATAGTATTGTATATGAATAATATTGATTTAAACATCCATAACTATAATTTTAAAGAATTATTAGGTTTGTTTAAAATAAATGAAAACTACCAAGATGTTTCTAACAAAAATAAAATAAATTCGGTTGTTTCTGTAATTAAAATGAATTATCCAGATTTGTATCCGTTTTACTTGAAATCACAAAAGATAGTTACTACTTTGTATCAAATTATTGAAAAGAATCTAATAGACAATGATAGAACAAAGATAGATGACTATGCGAATAAAATCAAACGCATTGAAAACTTTGAAAACATTACAGAAGATGAACTTGTAAATAAAATTGTCACCACTGCAATGAAATCATACAATACAAATATAAACAATTATAGCTTGCTGAATGAGCCTAGTATGAATATTCACAAACTAAATCCAGGTCTCAATAATAAAAACAATACTAATTTGATTACTAACACTTTTCCAAATGTAATATCTCCAGGAGAATTAAATCCAGTAAAACGAATTACCCAAAACCAAAATTTAAACTTAAACAGTTGTTTTCGGCACAACTACTATCAGTCTAATCCATGTGACTTTTTGTATATGCTTCCTATGGAGATAAAGAATGTTACCTCAATGCGTTTAGTTTCTATAGAGTTACCGAACGCATGGTATTTGTTTTCTCATATTCAAAAAAACAATATGTTTCAAATAGAGGTAAAAGCAGATGGTAATGTACAAACATTTTCGGTTGTAATTCCAGACGGTAACTATGATGTAGATACATTGCAATGTTACTTGAACACAACGTACTTTTATGAGTCGTCCATGGATACTTACCTGAAATATATCAAATTTTCTATTGATAAATATAATTTGAAAAGTCGTTTTGAAATTTTAGAAAATGATTTTACTGACTTTCGTTTTTCTTTAAAATTTGTTGAAACAATAAACCAAAATATAATGAACACGTCTGGATGGATACTAGGGTTTCGTGTAGGTAACTACTTGGATATTACCAATAAAATTCAATCAGAAGGTCTGTTTGATGCAGGCGGTGACCGTTACATTTATGTTTGTTTAAATGATTATCAGTACAACAACAACACATTGAATACAGTATGTTTTGATAAGAGTACCTTAAATGAAGATGTAATTGCAAAAATTCCAATGATAAATGGTAAACTGGCTCTCATAGTAGTTGATGACAATAATCCTCTTGCAAAAATACGTCGGTACACAGGACCTGTTAATATATCCAAGTTACACATAAAATTGCTAGACAAGTTTGGTACAATCATAGATTTAAACAATATGGATTTCAGTTTAACATTAGAACTAGAGATACTATATGAAAGCTTTAACTTTAAAAATGTCTCGGTTTAATACTTAGATAGATGGATATTTTTTGTCTATATAATCTTTTATGTTTTTGAAATCTATGTTATCCAAAATCATATACTTTTGAATATCAGCAATTACTTCTTCTCTGTAATATTGCCTTTGATCTCGTTTAGGTTTACCAAAAATCGCATCATAGAGTTCATATTCTGGTTTTAATTTAATCATGGTTGTTCTATAAACCATATTAATAAGTTGATCTTTCGTTCCTTTAGTGGACGTGGTTCCGTATACTTTTTGTTCAAGTTCTTCCAGTTGTGTATGTTGTTGTATAAAAACATCAAATACAGAAAGTAAATTCTTATATAACAATAAATCTTCTATTTTATAACACTGATAGTAAAAATCAATCTTGTTTCTTAGTTGATCTAACAAAAACATATTTTCTTTAATGACTGACCATCTTTTTGAAAGAAAAGGCAATACATAAATGTTAAGTATTTTTATTTTTATTTTTTTTATTTCATCAGGAATATTTGTATAGTGATCGTTAGTGGATTTACCTGTTAGGTTATGAATGCTTATATGTTTACCAGACAACGAAGATAAATTCATTATATATACCAAACAAAATATATAACAAACAAAAATTAAATATACTTACTTTAATATATTATATTGTTTTTATAATGTCTTTATTTTTATGCAGTAACAATGAAATATTGTTGGATAAACTGCTTGAAACGAATGTTGTCATTGTATACATTTGTCATTCATCGGAAACAGTGAGCGACGTACTTAATGATGATGCAAAAAATGGGTCATACATTATCTTTGTAGGAAACAACGACCTTGATCATACCCTTTTGAATAACAAAAGAATCATTATTGCTAGAAATTTTGAATATCACATTGAAGATAAATACTATTTACTTACATTTACTGCATGGTATTTAATTGTACATAATAATTTGTTCCTAGAATATGAATATATCTGTCTTTTAGAGTATGATGTAAAATTGGAATCAGGTTTTCACAGCAACTTAACTTCGGTATGTGCTGATAATTTATATGATATTGTTACTTTTTTCCCGTTAACTTATTATTTGGTACATACAAGTGTTACTGTAAGTGTAATGCACCATTTTTTACTACATAAAAATAGCGAATTTAAGCATTTAAATCTTTGGTATGCCACATCTAATCATTGTATGAGGCGTACTATTTTGTGCGATTTCGTTAACTGGTATTACCCAGATTGTGAAATGATAAAAAAAATAGACCCTTTTAAAATTTCATGGTATCATGAACGTCTATTTTCATGTTTTTTATTCGCATACGAAGATAAACGAAAATATAACATATTCGTCTTGTCAGGTATTGAACATTTATTTTTAAAGAGTCATGAAAGTTACAAAACCATAACAGAAGATGAAATACCAGACGAGTTGATTGATTTGTTTGTAAAAAACATAGAATGCCCTTTTTTAAAAAAAGTATTTGAATATTACCAACTATTTTCAAACATTATCAATAGTAGTCACAACTACTATTGCAGTAGGCAGTGTCCATCTTATTTTAGCAATGTAAAAAATGATACATATATAAAATACAATAAAGATAATTATGAAAGACAAAAAGAACTATTTGAAATATCTAGAAAATCTACTTGTGCAATTATTATAGACATATATACATTACCTGTTGCATTTATAATGCTACTCGCAAATCCAACGATACGTATTACGTGTATTGAAAGAAATAGTATGCGTGACATATCTACATTTATGCTGCTAAAACAATACTTTAATAATAAAGATATTTGTTACATTGGGTTACACGAGAATGTTTCATATACAGATATAGTTAGATCATTCAATGAGGACTGTGTGGATTTAATACACGTATGTAATAGAAGTATAAGGGCTGAAGATTTAGATACACTGTCACATATTTGTTTACACAATACAACAAGACATTTTACAATGATAATTGATGAATGTCAGTCCTCTATAGATGAATCAATCATAATAGACAATTGTATAACAAAGTATAAAGTAATTGATAATAAGTGTATACATAACATGAAAATACTGAATATTTCAAAAATATAATAACATGACACCTTGATGTTTTTATACAAATAGAGAGCGCCTTTGGTTAGAAGGAGTCTTTTGATCATTCCCTTTTTGCGTTGTGTTTTTTTGGCAATTGAGTATGTTTGGATACTTAGAGTAAGCGTTTATTCGCAGATGTTCTTCATGACGATCTTGTTCTTTCGTATCTTGAAACATGAAGGTATTTTGGGAAGGAAACGCATGAAAACTCTCTTTATTGACATACTTCTTATAACAATCAGAACAGTCGTTTTTTTTTGTATGTTTTTGTGACTTGGTACAAGAGTTACATACAGGATCTAGAGAGTTGACAATCGTTTTATCAAAAAGTTTGTTTAACTCTAAATGATAGTAGCAACGACGGTTATTGCATGCATCGTCTAAGTTAATCCGATTGTGAAGGTATAATTCATCTGGCGCAGTTGTATTTATATAATTGGCATAGGGATATAGCACATTGTGCAGTTCTTTGCATTCGTACAGTTGGTTAACATCGTTGCAATACTTGCAAAAGTGACAATCTTCTAAATGCGATAACATTTTTTGATAAAACACAAAACTTGTGTTTGAATCAAATATGTTGGTAAGAGCTGAAACGCGAAAACATGGACAGCTATAATATTTAAAATATGCTTTGGTAAGTAAAATAAATTGTGAATAACTGACAAAAGTTAACAACTGTGGAATGGATTTTTTTGATTTTATGTTTTTTATCATTTCTAATCCATTTTTATTTTTTAAATAATCGTTAAAATTTATCTCTAGAGAGTGAGAAAAAACTCTTTTAGAGCTCATATATAATATCATGTGTTTTTTGTATTTGAATAAACAGTCTAAATAATTTACCACGGCAACTTCGTATGAATTGTAGGTATGGTGGTATTATCATAATTGTTATCATCGGATTCTACTTCATATGCATAATCATCCGCTACTTCAGTATTTATGGTGGCATCATCAAATATTAAACTATACGAATTATCTTTTTGTTTGTTATTGTTTACATGATGATATGGCTTAACTATACAATGGTTGTCGTTTATATATACGTTTCGGTAACATGGTATAGAAGTTATATAGTTAAAAAATATACCAATACTAGTGTCTAATATGGTTGAATGAATAATCGTATATACTTTAAAAGTTACTTTAGCAGAATGATCTAACTCTCCAGTATATGTTATTTGGTTGCTACTAGTCAATTGATGTAACGCTTCATCTAAAGATAGTGAAACTGATCCTGTTAAAGTAGAAAGTGACTGTAATTTATTAATTTCTAAAATTAACTGAATTTGTTTGTAACCAGTAATCTTATTTTCTAGTATATTATGTTTAGAAGTGTATGCTTTTGTAAGCTCACTTAACAGGTTTAATCTATAACTATTGTTAGCAGATCTATAGTTTTGTTTATCAAACGCTATGACATTTAAACCAGTATTGTAAGTTGAAATATTAAACCCGTTACCGTTTTTATAAAAAATAGCTAAAAAGTCACACCATGATAGTTCGTATGGATTTAAATCTAGAGTCATCAATGGTGTATCATCCAGTATACATGTATTACTCATTGTCGCTAAAAGTTGCACTGCATCTGTGTAAGGTTGAGTAGAACTGTCTACAATTTGACTATATGTTTCAATTGAATTATCCGGTTTTTTTAACACATCATTTAATGACATACGTATATATAACTATTTATACATTATATTTTTTTACAATTATAATGTAAAATTATTGTTTTGAAAAATATAATCTATAAATATTACAACTATACATCATAATATATAATACTTTATGAATACAAAAATTGATAAAAAGAGTATAATCAACAGAATTGACAATTATGCAGTTAACACAGTAGATATTATAAATACCAAAACTCCTTTATTCATCAATAGAGCATTAGATAAAATTTTTGTAATTAACTTGGAAAAAGATAAACTAAGAAAGAACTATATATGTATTCTCATGAAAAAGTATAAAATCAATTTTACTTTGATCACTGTTCAAAAAATAAATAATCAAACATACCAAACAATAAACAAGGATGATAACCTGACAATGGCAGAATGCGGATGTCTTATGAGCCATTTATGGTGTCTTCAAAAGATAATTAAAGAGAATTATAAAAATGCGATTATTTTTGAAGATGATATTATTTTGCATAAAAATTTTCATCGTTTATTCAAAGAGTTATATAGAGAAAATTACAATTTTTTAATACTAGGAGCTTGTGATTTCAGTTTTTCCAGTATCAATCATAAAGAAGTAAACAATGGATTATATGTCCCGAATAAACATTCTACAAATGTATATGGAGCTCATGCAAATTACTATTCACTAGAGGGTGCAAAAAAAATGTTTGAAATTAAAACCAGATTTCCTTCGTTTGTTGATAGTGACTATCATAGTATGTTTCAATGGTTTACGGATACGTCTTTTATTTGTTATCCTAATTTGGTAGTATCGGACATAAGTACAAGTAATTTATCACACACTTATCCTTTTTTTAGTGTCTACGAAACAAATTACTACAATAAGTGTTTTATAAATTTTGATTTTAATGAATATAATTTTATTTATTTGGATATTATTGGGCAACAAAACAAAAATGTCAACATATTAGACAGCGACACATTTGAGACTTATATGATGAAACTGATTTATTGTACATTTTATAACAAGACAAAAGAGTTAGTTATAAAAAATAGAATTGCTATGAATTTTTATACGATTAATGATATAAAATGGATGATTAATTGTACAATTTAATATTTGATAGTTCCATAAACTCTTTCTAAGAAATGAATGGGTGAGTTATGCAGGTTTATACTATTGTTCTCGTATAGATTATTCAATAAATAACTTCTATAGGAACTTTGCATAAACTCTAATGTCTTGTCCAAAATACTTGCTGGCGAATAAAATATAGTTCCTCCAACAAAAGAGAAGTCAATATTTAATTTGGATAAATTACGCAACTTCAGTTCGTTATTAAATATATCCTTGTTAACTTTAATATAATAATTGGGATGCCCTATACAGTTGCAGTTTTTGTTTTTAAATGTAATTAGGGTCTCTAACGGGACAGATAATAAATAATCAGTTAGTTCTGTATAATCTTTTGTAATACTTTTTGTTTGCAACTTGATTACGTGTTGAAACTTATTCAATTTAGTAATGTCGTCATACATCAGCATAGTAGGTGTAATATCTGTTCCACATTCTTTGCATTCATAAACAGCATAAAACTCAAAATTGTTTTTTATTTTATGTTTTAATTTTTCTGCAATGTTTTTATTTAAATTAAAACAAAAAGCTACGTTAAAAACCAATTGTATTTTTTTATAATTTATAATTCTGTTTATTAAATCATTTCCTCGTTCTTCATTTCCAATAAATACTAATAGTAACAGTGGAACTTTTTCATTGAGATTGTAGTAACGGTTTTTTATCAGTAACTTAGTAAGTTTTTCATAAGTAGTGTTATATAAATATTTATTTACAAAGTCATTAACCTTGTATACATTTAATTTATGAACTATAAAAAGGTCATTTAAAAATGTGTATATTTTTGAATTTGGGAAAATGTTTGTAATTTGTTTGGGATGGTATATGTGTCCGTGTAGACCAATGAGTTGTATATATTTTATTATATCTATTGGAGATTCCATTGATAATTTATTAACATAGTTACAAAAATACAAATCTACATCAAATGCGTTTTTGTTCGCATAGTTTTGGTTATAAGTTGCGTCTAGGTTTAGATAGTTCAAGTAGGAATCTAGATCAGAAGTAGGTTTATAAACAGCATATTTAAATGCGCTACTTAATTGTTTTTTCCAATTACTATTGGATAACCAAAATTTATGACCACCTAAGCTATTTTCATTGAAAATAGTTTCAGATGAAAATAAAGAGGCAGTATCATAATCTGCAACGGTTCCTAAAGCCAATTCTTGTATATTTTTTGAAAAGTATACATCTTCGGGAGGAAATTTTAGGTTCATGTTATCCATGTAGGTAAGTGTACAACTATTAAACACCGTTTTTTGTATAGAAATCGTGTTTAGTACTTTTATCATGACGTTTTTGCTTCTTAGACTAAACCCTCCGTTACCTACCGAGTTAGGTGTATCGTTTTGATATATTGGAAACGGAGCCCCAATATAATCATATTTCAAAAACGGAGTTATGTCTTCATGGAAGATAATAGAGTCTTCTTGATATATTAAAATCTTTTCTCCAAATAACATATTCCAAAAGCTAGTGGATGTTAAAAATTTGTTGTATTCACTTGGACTGAGATTGTCAATATTAACTTTAATAATATTAATATTTTGAGAAATGGAGTTGCATATACTTACTATTGTCTTATAATTCAAATTACCACAAATAACCGTATGAGCCCATTTAGATCCTAACTTTATGATGCAATTGCGAATTAAAAATTCTAAATGAGGAAACTCGCGAAATTCAATTAGAACGGTTTCGTATATACTTTGTCTTGGTATTTTAGGTATATCAATGTGTTTGATAAAATAATTATATTTAAAACAGGTATATCTAAAATAATGAATGTCACTTGACATAATCGTATGATTACTGTCTATACTGTATGCCTTAGAAAATGTAGATATTATATTTTGATTATATTGTAATTTTGAGTTCATTTATAATATATTACAAAATATATTATATATAATAATTTTTACATAGATGATATTCAATTGGGAATTTTATATAAATAAGTATAACGATTTGAAATGTCTGTCTATTAAAAACGAAGAAGACTCTTGGAACCACTGGTTGAAATATGGTAAACGCGAAGAGAGAATTTATAATGATATTCCTATTTTTTTTAATTGGATTGCCTATGTAAACACAAATGTTGATTTAAAACACATACAAACCGAAGAAGAAGCATGGAAACATTTTTTGTATTATGGACGTATTGAAAAAAGGAAGGTGTTGTTCACCCATTATTTAATGAAATATTGTGTATAATATTATTTATGCAATATGTTATGTATAAAATGCAAGAGGTAAGTATTTATAAAAAATAATTCAATATTACAAATTAAAATATGTAGTAATACTATACATGAAAATTTTGGTATATGGCACTAACGGTTGGATAGGACGTCAAATGATAAAAATAATAGAAAAACACAACATTAACTTTTATTGTGGTAAGTCTAGGATTGACAATAAAAATGAGCTAATACGTGAAATAGATACAGTTCAACCTAGTCATGTTATATCATTGACTGGACGAACACATGGGACCATTAATGGCAAAATCTATACTACCATAGATTATTTAGAACAAAAAAATAAATTAAATGAAAATATTCGTGATAATTTGTATTCTCCGCTTCTTTTAGCTGAAATTTGTAGAAAGAAACAAATTCATTACACCTATCTTGGCACGGGATGTATTTTTAGTTATGATAAGTTGCATTCATACGGCATAGAAACAAATGGATTTACAGAGGATGATACACCTAATTTTTTTGGTTCTTCTTATTCGATAGTAAAAGGGTTTACTGATAGGCTGATGCATTATTACACGAATGTATTAAACCTTCGTATTCGTATGCCTATTACTGGAGAAAAACATCCTCGCAATTTCATCACTAAAATAGTTAACTACGATCGTGTTTGTTCTGTACCAAATTCTATGACTGTTTTACCCGAACTATTGGGTTATGCGTTAGATATGATAATGAAGAACCAAACAGGTACGATTAATTTAACCAACCCAGGATTAATAAGTCATGATGAAATATTGTGTATGTACAAAGAAATAGTTGACAATACCTTTACTTGGAAAAACTTTTCTCAAACAGAACAACGTAGCATTTTGGATGCAGATAGGTCCAATAATTTTTTAGACACTACAAAATTAGAATATTTATATCCTAAAGTTTCAAATATTAAAGACGCTGTACGTAAATGTTTAATGGAGTATAAAGAAAATTTAAATACCAAAATTAATCTTTTAGTAACGGGTGGTTGCGGATTTATTGGGAGTAACTTTATTAATTATTATTTTCAGAAAAACAAAGTAAACACATTGGTTAACTTAGATGCAATATATTACTGTGCAAATGAAAACAATGTTTATAAAAGTATTCGTAACAGTCCGAATTATACATTGATTAAAGGAAACCTATGCGATTCTTCATTGATAAATGATCTTTTACATAAACACAACATAACACACGTTATTCATTTTGCAGCACAGTCCCATGTACAAAATTCATTTGAGGATTCCATCAAGTTTACCTATGATAATGTTCTTGGAAGTCATACGTTGTTAGAGTGTTGTAGAAAATATGGAAAAATACGCAAATTCATTCATGTTTCTACTGATGAAGTGTATGGAGAGTCAATGAATACAATAGATGAAAGTCATAAAACAGAACATTCTGTATTGTGCCCTACAAATCCCTATGCAGCAACAAAAGCTGGAGCAGAATTAATAGCCCAATCCTATAACCATTCCTACAAAATGCCTATTATTATAACTCGTGGTAATAATGTCTATGGACAACATCAATATCCGGAAAAGTTAATTCCCTGTTTTATAAAATTGTTGAAAGAAAACAAGAAGGTTACGATTCAAGGCAATGGAACTGCAGTAAGAGCATTTCTTCATGCATATGATACTGCAAAAGCGTTTGAAGCTATTTTAGAAAAGGGTAAAATTGGAGAGATTTATAACATAGGGTGTGATGAAGGTATGGAGTTTTCAGTTATGGATATTGCTAAAATGTTAATCAAAAAGATTAAAGGTACGGATGATTACAATTCATGGATTGAATATGTACAAGATAGACCGTATAATGATATGCGTTATTATATTAGTAATCAAAAACTAAAAGAGTTAGGATGGAACATAGAGATTGATCTAGAGACTGGATTAGATGATTTAATAAATACCGACTACAAATTATCATTAATAGACTTGTATCTTATGAAAAATACACCAAATAAGACTAGTTTTTTTGGTGAATGGATAAACAATTTGTCAGAATTACAAACCAAATTTACAGAAGCTCTTCCATTTGAGCATATTATTATTCCCAATTTTTTGAATATGAACTATGCTGAAAAGTTGTACGAATTATTTCCTTCAAATATAGAGGATAAAGAATGGCACAAGTATAACAATCCTATTGAACTAAAGTATGCATTTGATGACATTGGACAACTACCAAGTGCTATAAAAGATGTATTTTATTTGCTTTCAACAAAAGAAATCTCAGATAAATTTTCTGTTTTGTCTAAAATACCAAACTTAGAGCATGATCCATATTTGCATGGCGCTGGATTACATGTACATCCAACAAGTGGTCGTTTACATATTCATTTAGATTATGAAAAACATCCTTATTTAAATAAACAGCGAAGACTAAATGTAATATTATATCTAACAAAAGAATGGAATCCAGAATGGAACGGAGAAACCCAACTATGGGATAAAGACATGAAAGAATGTGTTGTAAAATCTCAAGTAGAATTCAATACTGCAATTATTTTCAAAACAAATGAAGTTTCTTGGCACGGTTTGCCTGAAATAATTACATGTCCAAAGGGAACCCTACGTAAAACATTAGCTTATTATTACATTAGTCCCTTGGAAAGTGAAGCAAAGGAAGAAAAAATAGGCAATGACGGTACTGGTTACAGAACTAAAGCCACGTTTACAAAACGTCCTCAAGATACATTTTGTGAAAAAATTGACAAATTATATAAAATACGTCCCCATCGCTTAATTAATCAAACAGATATAGAGGAACTAGGTATAAGGTGGAATTAAAGTATAGTAACACAACTAGTTAATGATATTGTAAACAGTGTTTATTTACTATATCAAACAACCCTTTCAAAAATGTATTTATCATAAAAGGTGTTTTATCCATACGCATTAAATAGTTGTGAGCCTCTGTTATTTTTGTTATACTAAGAAGACTAGTTACTTCACCTAAATGAGTATAATACAGTGGATAATCGTCTCCTAAATAATCTACGATACCCTCTATTTTGTTGACTATGATAGGTGTGTTTCTTATGATGCATTCTAGTACGGTATTATTTGCAGCTGCATCAAAAAAGTCAACAAAAACCACATTTTTAGATAACAACAGATCATATTCTTCAAATGTTTTAGTGTAATGCAAAAGAACCGGAGTATTCAAGTCATTAGGCGTTAACTTCAAATACAATGTTTCTTTATTGAATAGACCTTTTATTTTATAAAAATCTTGAGTTCCTGTTAACCATAACTTTCCGTAAGGTATATTGTTCAATCTATATATACTAGTAGTTTTTCTTAACTGTTGTCCAACTTGAATTAACAGTTTGTTTTCATTCATTATAAAGTCATCAACGCTAAATAAGGGTATATTTTCAGCTACTACTGGATGCATTAGTGTATAAATAGGTACATCAAGGTTAAGATCACACTTTATTTTTTTTTTCAAGTATTTAGTTACATAGGGCGATAAAGTTACGATAAAGATACAAGAATTTAAAGAAGTTATGAAATTTGGATTTTCAAACATACACTCTAAGTTTACTACTTTTAAGTAGTCTGGAGTTTTTGGGGTACAGTGAATAATGCCGCACCATTTGTTAGTACATATAAATTGTTTATTCCATAAAAATTTATGTTCAATCATATCAAAAAAATCTATGTCAGATGTTTTTGAAAAAAAAAAGTTTTCTTTTAAGGATGTTAACACATATTTCCATCCACCTCTATGTTCTAATATTCCTAAATCGTAATTTGGTTTAAACTGTATAACATTGTATTTTTTTATTTTTTTGATCCAGTTTGGGTCAGATATCCAAAAACAATGACCTGCAAAACTGTCAACATTGAAGATACTTTCACTTGAAAATTTCGTTGCACTTTTGCGGTCGGACAGTATACCTATCTTCAAGTCTTCCATATTCTTACTAAAATATACATCTTCAGGAGGCACTGTTGAGTTTGTTTGTTGCATGTATTCTAACGTACTTGTGTTGAAGACAGTTGTATGTATACTTTGCATTTCAATAATTTGTATCATAATGTCTCTAGTTCGTAAAGATATACCCCCGTTGCCTACACCCAGTTTATTGTCGTTTTTACCTGTAATCCAAGGAGCTCCAATGTAGTCAAAGTATAAAAAATCGTCAACGTTATTTTTAAAGATAATAGAATCTTCTTGATATATCAATATTTTTTTGCCTGTTAATAAATTCCAAAAAAATGTATTAGACAACAACTCGCTATACTCTGATACAGTAATATTTGTATAATTGGTTTTTATCACATTTATGTTTTGTGAAATAGTTTTACACATATTCAACATGAAGTCATAATTGGCTATTCCACATACAATAGTAAAACACCATTGACTTCCTAATTTTAAAATATTATTTCGTATTATAAATTCTATATGAGGAAAACATCTGTACTCAACTAGGACTGCTTCATACGAACTCTTTTCTGGAATCATTGGTAACGTAATGTTTCTAATATAAGGTATGTATTTATAACATATGTACCTAAATTTCATTTTATGGTGAGTTTTGAGATCATCTAGGGATGTATGGTATTTCTCAAAAAAATCCAAGGTGTATGAATCATTTGTGTTGTTTAAATCAGTATAATCATTCACATATTTTCTATTTTCATAGTAACCATAATTTGCATAATGTAGCATTGCTTCCATTTCATCATCTGCTTTTATGTCTGGATTTAACTTCAAGTAAATCTTGTAGTCAAAATCATCTGGAACAATGGTGTATTTTCTTTTTTCATAATATCCATGGTAGTGGTAATGATATGCAGCCTGATCTTCACTAAGATGAGATAAGTCATAATTCAATGAAAGATATATTTTTGAATTGAAATTATGTGGTACATGAATGTTTTGTGTTATCATGTTATATAAAAGAATTATTATTTTATGGATGTATTATTGTATTATTTTTTGTGTTTTATTATTTTAAATACATGATTTTAGTAAGTGAAAAAAATAATAATTACGTAGATTTTGACTGGGAAAAATATAGGGATAATCATCCAGATTTAATAAGTAAAGGGTTCCATACAAAAGAACAACTTTGGTGGCATTATGTTTACATAGGTGAAAAAGAGAATTACACATTTTATAGTGTCCATGATATTGAGGTAACTAATAAATGCGATATTAATAACATAAATGTATTTGATGAGGTTACGTATGATTTGCATTATCCTCATTTAAAAATGGAGGGATTTCTAACCAAAGAGCAGTTGTTTTGGCATTACTCAAACATTGGCATTAAGAGAGGGTACACTTTTTTTCATATAAACCAATCGGCATGTTATTCAAATAAACGAAAAGAACTAGAAATAACACAGTTATCCTACTCTATAAGTAACAATGCTCTACAATCTCGCCAGTTAGTAATGCATAAACCTACTATATACTATTATATTGGACATACATGCCAAGATACGATTCGTACAGGCATACAGATCGTTTCTATATATTTAGCTAAAGAGTATATCAACAGTTACGATAAACACAACTTTGAAATGATCTTTGTAAAATGGGATAATTTACAAAAAGCAATTGTACCTTGTAATCCTTTAGAAATACACTTTTTTTTCAACTACAACGAAACAAACGATGTTAGAGAAACAATCGTATATACTGATTATCATCCAATTCATTTAAATAAAGCTAGACCATTAAGTAACTGTAAATTGTTTTTCCCAGAGTTAACATTCGTTCAGTATAAAACATTGCCAAAGGACTTGAATAGATATTTAAGCGCTCACCATTTATATTCAATATTTATACTCTATGATATTATCCCATTGGTTTTGCCTGAATACAACATTATTTATGATGATTTTAAAAATTATGTCTATAGTAATTTGTTGAATGCTAATAAAATAATTACTATTTCTGAATTTACGAAAACAGAATTTTTGAGATACATGAAAGATAATAATCAACTACCAAAACTTGTAAGTATTAAACTACCATATCAATATAGAAATAAATGTCTCGCAAAACCATCATTCTCAGCTATTCAAGATAAAGTAACTATTTTACTTCCTGGTACTATTGAGCCTAGAAAACAACAAATACTATTAATGAAATTATTTATCAAGTTTATTAAAGAAAATCCAACTATAAATGTAGAGTTAATTACCTTTGGAAATGTGGTGCACGTATGTAAAGAAGACTTAGAAAACTGTATACATCAAGCAGAAGGAAAAATCAATTATTTAGGAATCATAGATAATGAAAGGTTATTTCATTTATACAAAAATTCCACGTTTTTATGCTTTATTTCAAAATACGAAGGATACGGGTTTCCTATTTCAGAAAGTTTATGGCATGGAATGCCAGTATTAACAAGTAGTTTTGGATCTATGGCTGAGGTTGCAAGTTGTGGTGGTTGTTATTGTGTAGATACAACTGACGAAACCCAGATTTATGATGCATTAAATACATTAATTAAAAATCCAAAAATAATAGAAAAACTAAAAAATGAAATTAACTCAAGTTCTTTTACAACTTGGAATGATTACAGTAAACAGGTGTACCATGAATTAACTAAGTATCTTCCCTCAATATGAAGGTATACTAGTAAGTTTACTTGTCAAAAAATATTTATTTAGCTAGGATATAATCATGGAGAAAGATAAAATTATTCATTTTTTTATACTAAATATGGCTAAGAATACCGATCGGTACCATCACATAGAGCAAATGATGAAGAGTATTGGATGTAGTTACTCTAGAATAGAAGCCATAGATGGTACTAAAATGAAGGATAGTATGGAATGTAAAAAAATATTAAAAATCAGACCTAATTTATTAAATAGCACTTTAACATCTCTAGGATTCAAACAAGAATGGAAATACGACGGAAGTATCTTGAATTCATTTCCAGGATTAAATTTGTTAGGCCATGAAGGAGCAAAAGGTCTTATTTTGTCAAATATGAAGGCTTTTGAAGAAGCACTAATGTTAGATTATGAATGGTACTGTATACTAGAGGACGACGCTGTCATAGATTTGTCTATTTATCACCAGTTATGTGAAATTGTAAATAAGGATGCCAACAAAAATGTAGATGTATTGTTATTAGATGATAGAAGTGATGGGTTTGGCGGAACCGCTGGTATGATGTATCGCATCAATATCATTGGAAGATTATTAGAAGATTTACATCCATTATCTGAATTTTCTATCAACATGGAAAGTAACCATGGATTAGCTACGTTATGGGATTGGAAATTATGGAAATACATACAAACTGCTGAAAACCCTATTATTAATTATCTTCAAGTACCATGTATAAAATCTGGAAATTTTGACTCCACTATCAACTGATTTTTTATGATACAAATAAAAGTTACTTACAATGATTCTTGAACGGTAGAGTCGTCCGTAATTTCAATTATGTGACGAATCGCTTGATATTTCTTATGAACTTCAAATACATCTACAAATCCATGTTTTGACAAATACAGTTGCATCTCTTCGGCTGCAGTTTGTCCATTCGTAGTAGAAGGTAACATATGGGTTACTACAAATTTGTAGTAAATGGCAGCGTTTATATTAAAATGACCTAGCAGTATATCTACTCCCCACGTGTGTTTATTTTCAACGTCGTGGATATTCATGAATTTGTGAAAATTTTCACTGTTTAGTATTAAACAAAACAACTCAACCTTATTTGCAAACGCAAGTATGTTACTATTTTGATTTCTCATATAATCCCATGTACCTCCATTCACTCTTGGAGACAACATTTCTATGTTATACTTGGTTTTGATATGAATCATTTCATGCATATTCCATTTTGTTATCATTACATCATCCAATATATATAAAATATAGTCATATTTATCTATCAAACAATGATACGGATTGCATTTCCATAACTCTACTAATCTACCTTTCTTTTTATGAATAATAACACTTTTTAAAAAGGTGAGAGAGCGTAGCATACATTCTAAATGATCGCTTGCATCATCATATAAGTTTATCATTATATCAAATGAGTATTGAATGTTGTAATACAGACAACATAAGTTGTGTTTTAGTATATCTACTTTAACATCTATATTAGGTTCACCTATTGCGGCCAAATAATATAAAATGTTGTATTGAGCATTCATTTATATAACATTTTATATTTTATATTATTTTTTTTCATATTAACTACACTTGATATTCTAAGATGGCATTATTGATAATAACTGCAAATCCCAATCAACCATTTTTTTTACTAGCTGTTTAAAAGAAACCTTAGGTTCCCACAATATAGTTTGTCTAGTTTCGGCTGAATCTCCATAAAGTATTTCAATTTCAGCAGGACGATATAATTGTTCATTTATTTTTACAATAACTGTATCCTTGTATAATAATACTGTGTTTAAAGGGTTTTGTTCATCCACTTTCCAAGTTAAGTATTCTGAGATACCAGCGTATTCACATGCTAAATCTAGAAACTCTTTTACAGTATGAGTCTCGTCCGAACTTAATATATACTCACGTGGATGTGGTTGATTTAACATCGTCCATATTGCTTCTACAAAATCTTCTGAGTCGCTCCAATCGCGAAGAGCATATATATTTCCTAATTCTAACGGTTTTATTTCTTCACCATGCATGATTTCTTTTTTAATTCGTGCAATATTAGACGTTATTTTTCTAGTGACAAATTCTTTTCCTCTATGAGTTCCTTCATGATTAAATAAAATACAATGTATAGCAAAAATATTATAGCTTTCGCGATATACTTTTACAATATGCCTTGCAGCACATTTAGAGGCTCCATATGGGCTTCGTGGTTTCAAGGGATGATGTAAATCCTGAGGTGCATAATCTACATTACCAAGTTCTTCGCTTGACCCGGCAGAGTAAAACCTGCATTGAGGGTTACATTCACGAATTGCTTCTAAGAAATACATAACAGACAATGTATTTGTGGTAAATGTTTGAATTGGAGTATTCCACGATTCAGCAACAAAACTTTGTGCTGCAAAATTTATAATATAATCTGGTTTGATATTCTTTACATTATTAAAAATAGACTGTTGATCTAGAATGTCTAAATTAATTAATTGAAATCTTGTATCTTCAATGTCTTTTATATTTTCATGATTTGATACTGAAAGTCTACGTATAGCTCCATAAATTGTGCATTGTGTATTTTTCAATAAATAACGAACCATGTTAGATCCATCTTGTCCAGTTACTCCTGTAATTAAAACTTTTGTATTTTGATACATACTATATACATATATCTTATATTTATTTGTAATACAAACACACGCGATTGTTTGGAACACCTTTGTAGTATAAGTAACTGTTTGACAAGACGATAAATTATTCAATAGTCAAAACAAAATAAGTTAAAATTATGAGTAATACAATAAAAAACAAAATCATTATCATCTAATTCTACAAAATCTGTATTAAATAACAGACGCAGCATGTCTGATCTCCAAATCATGCCGTTATTCTCTATAGTGGTGTCTTTTAAATTTTCAATAAATAACATAGAGCCATTGTTAAGTATAGTTTGAATAACCGGATCTAAGTTAAGGTTAATTACATTAGCAGAAGAACATATAATATCGCAGTTTAAGGTTACCTCTAAATAGTCAATGAATACTTGAGAGTAATTTTCATTATAAGGCATAGATATATTCGCGTTTAAGTCTAAAACACCTACGTAAGGGCTCTCAATGTAAGGTATTAGAGTTTTTACTTTTTGACTGAAATTACATGGCATTTCAATTGTATACAAATCTATTATTGTGATATTGTTGTGTTTCTTTGAGTATTCTAACATATTGTCTATAGTAATTGGATCAGTATAATCATTTATAAAAACGAATAGTTCTAGTTTATCTGTAACGTTTTGAGAGATAAACCAATCTATAATTTGTTCTCTATGATGCAATCCACCTTTTTCACAAAAATAGCACCATGTCAACTTAGCATTATATGTTCTAGCACTTAATTTATCAATGTCATACTTAATTTTTCTATTGAACGTGTTCAACATCAAATGTTGTTTATTCATCTTTTTTAAATAGTAATGCGCTTGTACAATTAAATGCAGTAAAAAGACCTCTTCTTCTAATGAATGAATGTCATCTATAGTATCAAAGAACAAAGGATAATTTATTCCTAAGTATTCTTCGGCAGATGGACTCCTTCTTAAAATAATAGGTGTGTTAAATTTGATACATTCTAAAATAGTATTATTTGCAATACATTCTACAATGTCTGCAAATATACAGCAATTTCTAAATAATCTAGCATATTCATGATTTGTTAATTCATTAACTAATTGAATATCGCCCAAGTCATTATTTTTAAGTATAATATTATTGAATGGAATTATAAAATCAGTTTTAGTTAAAATATATTTTGTAAAGTTTGGTCCTGGATTAAAATCAATAAATGTTTTGAAATTTCTTAACCACCAACCTACATTATATATTTTTCTATTTTTTAAAAATTCATCTAGATCAAACAACATATTTTCATTGGTATCTAAATCAATAGGATGGTGGGACGATACAACTTTGGTTCTACATTCCGGATAGTTATCATATATGTATTTTTTGTGACTATTTGATAAAGTGTACAACAGGGATATATGTTGGTTATATTGGTTTTTATAAATAATATTAAAAACATTATCGTTAAAATGAATATTGTCAGTGAGTATCATCTCTTTTGATAGTTTTTCGCGCATAGTTGCATCATTCCAATGTATAAATGGGGGGTTATGTATGAACGTAATCATACTGTATTTATTTTGTTTGATTTGTTTTAAATACTCACTGTTAATTATTTTATTTCCCCATATTAACATTTTTTCTATCCACTCATCAAAAAATAAGTTAATTTTATAACTTTGGCATTTACTTTCTTTAAACCACTTTATAAAACTAGATATTACTTTTTTCCATCCAAAATAATGAATACCATACCTGTTATATTTTTTCTTAAAATGTATATTATTTATGTTTATTAGATCAAAATTTGTATAGTCATTTAACTCTTCTGTTTTATATATATTATAACAGACTCTACCCTCCTGTTTACCATAGTTATACCAATGATTCCATGCACTTTCTTTGGTTGTTATTCCATTGTCAACTAAATCTTGATAGTTATACAAATATTGTTCCCAGTTGAAGTTGTCGTATTCAATCTCATTCAATATGTAAAAAACGCGTCCTTCTTTTTTTCCATGACGTATCCAGTGGTTCCATGCTTTTTCTTTTGTGGTTATATTATCTTGTTGTAAATCTGTGTAAGCATTTACATATTTTTTCCAGTCAAAGTTATCTAATTCATCACATAAATTCGTATCATATGCGTGAAGCGTGAAATAGATACGTCCTTCTTTTTTTCCATGACATATCCAGTGATTCCATGCCTTTTCTTTTGTGGTTATATTATCTTGTTGTAAATCTGTGTAAGCATTTACATATTTTTTCCAGTCAAAGTTATATAATTCATCACATAAATTCGTATCATATGTATGAAGCATAAAATAAGTACGTCCTTCTTTTTTTCCATGACGTATCCAGTGGCTCCATGCCTTTTCTTGCGTTGTAATACCATCTTCTTTTAGGTCGGGATAGTTAGCAAGATACTGTTTCCAATTAAAATCGCTAGGCTGGTTTGGTTGACTTGTTTCATTCAATACTCCATACTCCAGATGGGTGTCTACATTTTGTACATTTGGTTTACTATACAATATACTAAGATTTTGGTTATTATTTGCAGAATTTTCTATAACTTTACTTGTAGCTTGTCTGTAATATTTGTTATTTGTTTTATAACGAATTTCATTTTTAGTATATTGATAGTTATTTTTGTTTATAATTGTTTGTTTGTAAACAGAATATTCAAAATCTTCAAATTGCATAGAATTAAAATCTATCGTTTTACGTATAAGTTTTTTAGCTAATAAAGAACGTTTACTAACTATACTTGTATCTTCATAATTCTCTTGAGAATCTTGCACTGCTAAAGGCAACGGGTTTACTATATGGACACCAGAGTTGAATGTTAGACCATTTGTATGAATTTGATTTAAAATAACATTATCATTAGCTGTTGATGTTTTCATTATAGATCCGCTAGTTGGTTCTTGCATATCATTGTAGCTATTAGTGTTAACACAACCATCATGGATACTGTAAAAATTATTATTAAGAATATTTTTATTATCTCTTGGCATTAAAACGTAATCTCCCTCTTCAAAGGTATTCGTATTGGTTATATCATTCAGAGTAATATAAATTTCTTCGCTTGTATTCATTCTATCATCTATTCTATCATCTATTCTATCATCTATTCTATCATCTATTCTATAATCTATTCTATCATCTATTCTATCATCTATGTTGTTTTTTCCAAAAATATGAATATCATCAATATCATCTAGGTTGATATGATCAACTAAATTATTACTCATATTTAATACATTAGAGTTCATAAATGTATATAAATACAATATATTTATTTTTAAACCTTTTACCATTTACGTGTTAAGGTACGAAGGTCCAGCCTAGTAACTTAAATATGTCACCATACCAAGGTGTTTGTACATCAGGATAATATATTTGTTTTGAAAAAAATGCAAAAAACCCAATTAACCATGAAAAAGTTCCTCCTGACAAAACAATAATATTACATGTACTTGCAAACATAATCGTTTCTACTTCAGATTTGTCAATAACAGTTAACTTGTACTTGTGAATCAATTTTTGACATAACGGATCTTCAATAGAGTCACTTGATATGTAACCAGTATCAAATTCTGTATTAGAAAGTACTTTTTCATAGTACTCCTCAATACAATGTGTCTGGTACTTTACATCCCCTAACCTTATATGCATAAATAAATCATTATTTGAATTATACCTACAGTTAAAAATATTGTTGTTTATAATATTCAATTTGTTATGAGGTATAGAAAAATATGATTTTAAAAAGGTTACAAATTCTGGTTTTTGAAACCAATTATCATTATTGATGATTATGTTTGTTTTACTATATTTTGAAGTTTGTATTATATGTAAAAAGTTATCATCGGTAACAGTTATACTGTGTACATACTCATATTTACCACTATATAAGTACACACCTAGTTTTTGAAACTTATCAAAATATTTATATGTAGATTTTAAGTTGTACTTCAAGGATATAAAATGCAATACCATATTAACAAAAAATAAATTTCCAAACCTACCATTATGCACATTTGTGTTATTGTAAAGAGATAACGCTCGTTCTTCTAGAGATCCGTAGTCAATCCAATGCTTCCATGCAGCTTCTTTTTTGCAAATGTTCGTTTCTTTTAAATCTGGGTTAATATCTATGTATGTTTTCCAATCAAAATTTTCATAATTTACAGTATACATTTGGATGATAAGGTATATTATGTATATATATATTATGTATACGTATAGTACGTAATATATGAAACGGTTATCCATACATGGAGTCATAAGTTTAACATAAATAATGATGAATTATCAAAGTATTTATTTGAATGAAACTAATTTTTATTTTGGATTAGGCGACTTAATAAGATCTACTATAAAGTTATATGACTTACCTAAAATAATGATTTTTAACTGTATTAGTTGACATACAACTTCATCCAATTAGTCAATTTTTGAAATTGATACCCCATAAGTATAACGAATATGTTTACATGAATAGGAATAAAATACAGTATGTATGTTACGGACAAGTAGAAGATTACATAAATAAAGGTTATAATACAATTATAATACAATTATAATATAATGAAAGAGATAATATCAATTCAAGATGCAAAAACACAAATGATGCAGCTAAATGTTGTTATATACGGCACAATTCGCGATATAGAAGAGCATTTTTTTACATCATTTTCTAATTTAGAAAATATTTCTAGCTTATTTGCTAAAAGTCTAGTTATAATATTTGAAAATGACTCTACTGATAACACTAGAGACAAACTAATAAAGTGGAGCCAAAAAGTAAGTGTAAAAATGGAGAAACATATTATTTTAAAAGATAATCTAATTGAACTCTATCCTTTACGGTCACATAGATTAGCATATTGCCGTAACTGTATTCTCAACTACATATATGATAATAATTATCATCTTACGTATGATTATGCCATTCACTGTGAGTTGGATAATCGTTTTTGGAGTGTAGATTATACAAGTATATGCAGTTGTTTTCAGTATAATCCGAATAGTTGGGATGCAATGACTTGCGTAAATAAGAATAACACATACTATGACTTTTGGGCACTGAGATGCGACCAGTCCTGGTTTAATATAAATATATTTTCATGCGATGCTGAAAATGTTGACTATAAAAGCAAAATTGAAGAATTTGAACATTTATTAAAACATACGTCTGGGCTGATTCAGGTAACATCTAGTTTTAATGGATTAGGGGTATACAAATTATCGTCCATCATAAATTGTAGGTATAGTGCTGCTTATTTATGTAATGTATGTAATAACGCCAAAATAGGGTGCAAAGAAGACAACGACCATATTGGGCTACACAAACAAATGATAAATAATGGATGTACAATTTTCATTAATAATAAAATGTATATTCAAAGTACTCCCAAAAATAGTATAACTTATGAAGAATTTATTAAAACCATCAAACATGTACAAACTATCAACAAAGACCCTTTATTATACTTATTAGTAAATAATTTCATTGAAAAAGAAGGCAAGTGGATAATGGATAACATAGATGATGGTTATATTGCAAACATAATTACAAACTACTATGACAGTAAGTTGTACGCATTTCATGATACATATCAGTTAAATAACTATACATTGTTAAATAAAAATGTAGTAGTTGTCCAACATAACAATTATGACAACATACATAATGTATTTAGTGATATTCATGATCCAAATGAGTATATATCATTTTTATATATTGATTCACCATCATATGAAAATACAAAGGTTTTATTGCATAGTTTTCGTAGTAAAATAAAAAATGGCTGTGTTATTTTGTTCAAAAAACTAATTAACTATAAAAACTTTTTTTTGTACGCCATAAAGGCATTATATGAATTTATTCAAGAGTATGAAATCCAATATGAATGGAGTATAATGAATGGTGTACTAAATACAACTATAGATACAGATATTTTGGACAAAAAGTTAACTAAAACTCAATGTATATCCATAAAGATAATTAACAATCCGTTATTGAATACATCTTCCAAAGAAAGTAATTTTAATTCGCCAGAATACCTAAATTTTGATTGGGTTTCTTACACAAGTTACTATTCAGATTTATCACAAGTTAAAACTAAAGAGGAGGCTTTTTTACATTGGATAAATTATGGAAAACATGAAGGAAGAATAGTTCCTTCTGACCACGGTACAGATGACTCAACGGTAAAAACTTCTCAATCAATAAATTCATTTGACTGGAATGTTTATTTAGAACTAAATAGGGACTTAAAAGAAGCTGGTATAAACACTAGGGAAGATGCGTATTTTCATTGGATAAACTATGGAATTAAAGAAGATAGGTTATATAAGTTTGACTGGTGCACCTATGTAAATAGCTACAGTCTACTATCTAAATCAATTGATACGAAAATAAAAGCAATTAATCATTGGTTAGATAATGGAAGACCCGACATATACCTAGAACAAAAAGACTATGAAAATCAATTGTTTGATTGGAAGTACTACATACGAGAATATCCGGATTTAAAACAAATTAGTAGTCCTAGGTTAGCATGGATCCATTGGATTACTTATGGGAAAAAAGAAGGCAGAAAGTGTCATAATTTCAACTGGACAAATTATTTATTACTGAACAGTGATTTAATACAAACTGGAATAAATAACAAAATATTAGCAACTGAACATTGGATAAATCATGGTAAAAAAGAAAACAGGAAATATGTAACTACATAAAATATTTATATTTGTCTTTATAAATGATTTACAGGTTGGATTTTGAACAAAAATATATCTACAAACTCATTTCATAAAATAAACGATAACAGTAGAAAAACATAGTCAAATATGTATTTTCATGTTGAATGATAGATTTTTTTAACACGAAAGATCATGCAACACACTATATTTTATGTTTACTTGATAACTATGTGTTATTACCAGCAAATGATGAAACAATATAAAGCATATTTTTTGTAACGGGTATATCTGTAAATGCTGATTATTTTGATGATTGATTTTTTTTATATGTGTGACTTTTACGACTATTGTATCTTTGTTTAAAAGTTCGTTTTGTGTAATTTTTGGGTTGTAACTTACTTTTAATAAATCTCTCAATTTGAACACGGTTGTTTAATATTAAAGAAACTACATTTTGATAAAACGAACGAAACTGTGTTTTCATGTTAACCATATCGCTAAAAGAAAACCATCTAATTTCTGTTTTTTCAAATATTTTTGTATCACGAATAATCTTTGGATCTAATCTTTTTTGGAGAAACTTTTGGTTGTTGTTGTAATAGTAAACTAACATATCGTCATACTTCATAGGAAATATATGTGCACGATATGTACTATGACCGTCCGATTTAAAATCAATATTATAAGTACCATATTTAGTTAGTAGTTGTTTTACATCTTTTTCAGAACCTAAAAATCCAGTTAATTCCTCACTTCCCTCACGAATAGCAGTTGACATGAAACTTTCTCCTTTTTCAGTACCTCCTCCAAAATCACTCCAACCTGGATTTTCATCAATGTCTCTTTCTTTGCCAAATAAAAAATAAATTGTATTATTGTGAACTGTTGTTGGTAATATACTACCTCCCATTATGTATATATACTACCAACATAAAAAGATACTTGTTGAATATAAAGTCATATTTCTATATACTCTAGTCTTTGAGGATAGCACAAACGTTTACGGATATTATCCAAATAATAGTAAATTACAAAAATCAAAACTATAACTGTAATATACAAGATAAATGAATATAACGAAATGCTTATTTGTGTTTCATTCCTGAATGATTGTAGTGAGTATGAGTTTGTATCATGTTTGAACGTGTCTATTCTTGAAGTAGCTGTGTTTTTTAACCACAAATCAACCTTAGACGTACATTTTGTATTGTTTGTGAGATAATCAAAACATTCATAAAACAACTTGTTAGATGTAATATCTAACAAAAATACAAGGTCATATATATGTTTATTAGGCCATTTTCTTATTTTAATATGAAAGCGGCGAATCATATCTAATATTTCTGTGTGTTCCCAAACGATAATAGCATCTGTAATGTCGTGTTTACTCAATAAATGCGATATTAATTGTCTTGATTCGCCTACACAAAATATATTATTTATTTCTTTATGATATATGTTAGTAAAATTACTATTTACGAATGATTGCGAAATAGCATTAGCTGTTAAAATCATTCTTTGTGATTTTTGACAATATTTGTTAGCGTTATATTGAAAATACGGAGTTACTATACATCTTTTCTTTTCATTATAATTAGATGCATATATTTGTATTTTGTTTGTTTTATCAAATACCTTACTAAAATAAATGTGCCACTTTGATGATCTTTCGTAGCCAACCTCACTGCAACATGGATTAGAGTTAGAGTTAGGTTTATCACAATGACGTATAATCCACAATCGTTTTATGGAACTTGTTAGATGATTGAACAAAAAACTGCCAAATAATAATGTTTTAATCAATCTCATTCACTTTATTAGTATATTTAATATATACATATAACTAATGATTATAATGTATAATAAACTATATTTGACTCATAATATCCATTCACTAATTGAACTGTATAACTAATACTAGATGATATAGTTTCAGGGATTCGCACCATAACTGACTCTGAACTATAAAAAATAACTGGTAAAACTAAATTCTCAAATTTTACTACTGAATAGTCGCGAAAATTTATACCTATAATAATTAAATATAACCCTCCACGATATGGTTTGTTTACACTATATACAGAATATATAAATGGAACTGGAGCGGGAGATGTATTAGTAAATTTGTTGCATCTTTTAGTTCCAGTCTTATTATTTAAACTGAAGTTCATCATAAATAAACAAAATATAATAATGTTTGTTTATTTATTATTTGAATAATAATTTAAACCCGCTACTATGGACATGGTTGATTCCGTTTTCTCCAAATGTACCTGTTACAGAATTCCATAAAAAGAATAATCCGATACAAATAAAATATATTCCAGAAACAGTTTCTAAGGTAGAACTCGTTACAAACTTGGTAAAGTAGGCTCCAAAATAAGCGGCGAAAAAATACGAAACCATTAAAATAAGAGCTGTTGGAATCTGTAGTTCGTTTCGTTTATAATACTGATAAATGGCTAACAAAGACAACGGAGGTAAAATAGTTAATAAAACTGTCCCTGCAGCTACTTTGAAATTAGGTACAATACCCAAAATCAATAACCCCGGTAACATAGTTTCTGCTCCTGATTGACCTAAAGATCCTCCTATTAATCCTGCAAAAATACCTAATAAAACTGTTAATAAAATGCTGCTATTTATCATTCTATATTATATAAAAATATTATACAAAACAAAAATCGTCACCTTTGGGTTTCATATCTCCTTGAATAAATTTATTAGATATCATGTAACATAGCGCTCCTACAATAACCCCTATAAAGTTACCAATAACTATTTGAAAAAATGTATGATTTTTATACGCATACCTTTGCATCATTGTTATCAAACTAATAATCAAGTATCCCCACATAACATACATATTATGAATTGTAAACAGTATAAATGCATAAGAATATCCTACACTTTGAGCATGTAACGAAGGCATTCCGTATTTATCCATAGCTATTCTTTTTCCATGGTTCAATGCTAATTCAAATAAGACAATATCTTCTTTTGGTCTAGGGTCTTGAATAGTTACTTTTAAAATACAATTCAATATAATATTTACAATGAATCCTAACAAATAAAAGAATAAATATGTAGTTTTAAAACGTAATAAAAAAAGGGAAGAAGTGAGCAATAAAAGCGGTCCAGTGGTTCCAATCAATGCAAATATTTCTTTCAACATGACTGTAATGTTATTTGTATTATATTTATATATTAATATTGATATAAATTTTCACTGATTAGTGTAACACACCACTCACTTCCATGCAAATCTACTACATAACCTCGGTCATCTAACAGTTTAATGTGCATACGGTCAATGTCTACAGGTCCAAAATAAATACGTTTGTTATCTTGAAACGCTCCACTGAAATCTATGTACATTTCTCCGGTTTTCATACCTGTATGTTTCATTGGAATCAAGGCAAACGTGTCTGAAGCTGTAGGTGCTTTTCCGCGATAGGATGTGTTGTTTTCACGATTTTTCATAATTTCATTAATTGTATAAAGCTGAGCTTGTGTTAATGTCCGCGGAGCAGTAGGTAAAACGGTAGGCATTTTAGTAAAACGAAGCGAGTTTTTTTCATTTAACAAAGAAGCAATATTTTGAGGATTTATTCCAATAGCAAGTGATTGTTCTGCGGATGTATTGGCTATACTGTTATATGCATTTATGAATCTATTATTGTTGCTATTTATATCAGAACAAGTGGTAGGTGTAGTGGGAATGTAATAAGACGGTAATGCCAGTTTAGTGGATAATTCTGTGATGGTAATTAGTCCATTATTAATATGATTCTGATTATAGTCGTCCAATACTAAAATGAAATATTTCGTACCGTACAAATCCAATACCGCTATAGGGATGTTACCATTGCTTAATATAGGTACCACAGGTAAACGGAAACCCATAAGCCATCCCAATGTATTATTGAATGATAAGTTTTTGGACGTACAATTCACTTGACACATTTTTTCCCCTGTAAAATCAAAAAAAGTAAAATAAGCATTTATTAATGGATCAAATGGATTATTTTCTGAAATGCCTTGGATGACATTTGATTCTGGGTCTGTGTAACCAGCTAAACTAATTGTCAATTTGCCGTTGTTGACATTATAAGACACTGGTGACGTCTCCGAATAAGAACCGGTAAACCCTGCACTTTTAAACGCACTATTGAGTTCTGCAACAAACTCTGATGGATTGTAATTTCCTGGAGTTATATTTATTTTATAAGATATTCCGAGATTTGTTACCCAAAAACATATGTTTCCGTAGTGAGTGTCAAACGTATACCATGTATAAGGAATCTGTATAGAGTATAACCGTAAACTAATAACATCCGTTAAAGGATCGGACAAATCCAATGTATAGTCTGTAGAAAGCGAATCTATCCCTCCGCTAGCCTGACGAAACTGACTGTCTAAGTTAATAAACCGTGTTGTTACATTTTCTAAGTTGGGGTTCAAAATATCTTGTGCAACTTTGGTATCTATGACATTATTTACACCGAGTTGTTCGCGATTCATGGGAACATGTTGATTATCGTAGACATCTATTTTTTGAAAACGATCTGTAATTTTATCTTTTTGTACTTGATCGTTTTGTGGAAGGGCTTCGTACTTGTACCAATCATCTGTTTGTTTTGTATCCGGTTGATACTCAGACAAATCATTGTCATCTATGGTGCCTTTTTCAGACTGTTTCATGTACTGTAATAATTTTGTTTGCATATTTTGAAAAAAAGTGGACAATGCAATATTGTTTTCGTTTTTGAAACGATCTATGTATCTATTTGTAGTATCTGTAATGTCTTCATCTGTCAGCTCATCTGTATCTAATCCTAAAATAGATAATAATTCACTTATCGTATAGTTATTTACATTGTGATCTATAGATGTCATAATATAATGTATACATTTTTTCTATAACATTTTTCTATATTATAAATGTTGGGTTTTAAATTTGGAAATAAATAAATTTTTAATGGATTCTTTGATTTCGTTTTCATCATATTTCCAATTTAAAAATGATTTAGCTGAAATAACAGAAATTCCAGATTGTCTTTTTAAATGTCCTTTACCTTTGAATAACACAGTTTCTAACATGTCCACCAGTAACGAATCATACCCTTGAATTTCTTCACGACTTATCCAAAAGTCTCCCACATAAATAAACCGATTGTAATTATTTTCTTCATAAATTGTGTATTTTTTGTCTAACAATAATGAGTTTCGTATAATTCCAATTCCACATATATTATTGGTTTCATTATTCATCTCTATTACAAACATAATAGACCTTAATGGATATTTTTCATTTATTTTGATACTGACTCCATAAATAGCACCTTTAATGAAATATTCACGTCTATATTTTGCATTTTCATTCCATGTGGATTGATTGAATCTAGTTGAAGCAAGATAAAACATTTTTCTTGTAACAAGTTTTCATAGTATATAATTATTATCAATTTTATTTTATTGTGTTAATATACATATATGGTTAAAATAGGCACGATGTATAATTCTAATTTGTACAGATTGAAACAGTTCTTGAAAAAAGGAGGACTACGGCTGTTTAGAAATCTACAACTAAGAACATTGGCACTCAATCGTTATATAAATTTGAAAAAAAAAGAAATATCTAATATTAGTGAAAAAATAAAAAATACTGAATCTTACGAAAATGATAAAATACTAGTAATTATATCATGTCATACAGAAGATAAATTACGTTTTGCCTCTATAGAAACCATCATGAATGGTTTAAAAGAAGTAGAAGGAATAGACATTTTAATGGTAAACTCTACCAATTTACATTTGTCTCCAGTTATTAAAAATATGTACAAAAATCAATATATAAAATATTGTGAAATCCCCAATGACCAGAATTATGGGTTTAGTAAATGGTATTATGGTCTCAGCCAAATTGACTATATGAATTACAAATTTGTAACATTTATTAATGATTCTATTTTCACACATAGTAGCATTAAACCCTTTTTTGATTATACGCGGTTTGCAAATGTAGATTTGTGTGGATATAATGATAGTAGTCAAGTTACTCCTCATTATCAAAGTTATTTTTTTAGCATAAAAAGTACCGCAATTGAACAATTCAAAAAAATGTTCAATGACAATAAACCTTTTGTAAAATCATACATGGATGCTGTTTTTCATTATGAACTCAATTTATTTAATTATTTTCCAAATAGAGACTGTTTTTTGAAAATATCTCATTTTCCATCACAACGTTCAAAAAATATATTTTTTGAAAACGATTTTTGTTATTTGAAATTAAGAAATTCCGGGTTATTACCCTTTACAAAATTAAGACGGATGCGCATGTAATCTAGATGCGTTAATAACTTTTTCTTTTTCCAGTATATGTTCCATGTTAAAACTAACTTTTTTATGAAATGTTTTTATACGTAATGCCAAAACGTTGCTAAAGGTAGAGGATTCAATGGGTCCAATAAAAACATGATTACAATATTCGCCTATACACATATCTTGTACTGCATTTATTTCTCTACCGTCGTTGATTCGTTTTTGTGTATAAAAGAAGATATAGTTATTCAACTGTAAAAAATTAGTAACGTTATTACTTGTTTCATATGTTAATACAAATGTTATATCTTTTGGATTGATGTATGTTTCAATCAATGAAATATATTTTTCTTCCAATTTTTTTTTGAATAATCCTTCATCCATGTTGTTCAATCTTGCCCAATGATTAATTGCATCATTTTCTAATCTTAAGTGTATAACGTTAATATTGGATTTTGTAGACAATGATTCCATAATTTTATTTGCTCGGAACCTGTACTTTGAATGAAAGTGTAAGTTTTGTAATATTTCATTGAATAGTAATTGATTTTCTGGAGTATTCCAGGTTTTTACCATGTCATGTACTAAATAAGATAAGTTAATATGAATATGGTTTACTAAGTGACTGTTTTGTTCTACATATTCTGCCTTAAAGTTGTATCCGCATATGTTATAATCTAAATACAACTTTTTGGTTACATAAGGCAAAGGATCTCCTTTCAAGTCACATAAATTTATATCTTTAGAAATATGAAGTATGTTACTTTTAAGAAAATAGCTATTACATAATTCTAGTATTTCATTGGTAACGTCTACCACAGAATTATCTAGACCAAATGTAATTTTATTAATTGTTATACTCAAATAATTTGTATCTAATATTTTAATGTTATACTTTTCCAAAAATAAATTTGTTTTGTATAAATCTAATATATTTCTTAACGGAACAGTTTCATGGGTATGAATATCTGTTTGAAAGTTGTTGATGATAAGTATATGTTTATTCATTTTAATAGCATCTGTCAACGTTCCCGCAATAGAATACAGCTGATTACACAAGCCAAAAAAAGGGTAAGATACTAATTTTAAACATATGATATTATGCATAATATATATTCTAATATTATATAACTCTTTAATATGATACCTAATTGTACAATAAATTATATTAACGAATTTATAACAAATAAGATAACCGAAACAAAACAAATATTGGATACTCATTTACCCACAACACATAGATATCTTACTATCATAGCATGTCACATTGATACTAAAGAAAAAATGTATTTTTTAAGAAAAAATATAGAAAATGTATCCTTTTCTAATAATGATATCATTGTTATAAATACATCTCATTTATCATTGAATGCAGTTATACAGAGAGAAATAAAAGACAAAATTTTAAAATACATAGAAATAGAAAACAATGGATGGTTAGATTTCGGTAAATGGTACTACGTGTTAAACGAAATAGATCATTCAGGATATGATTTTATCACCTTTACAAATGATTCTTTTATTATTTGTAACCCAATTATCTATTTTTATTATCAAGCTAGTATCCAAAATATAGAATTATTCGCATATACGAGTTCAACTGAGGTACAATATCATTATCAGTCTTACTTATTTATTATCCAAGAAAAAGCAATAAACAAGTTTTTAAAGTACGTTCAAAGTTATCTAAAACTTCCGCGCCCAAACCCTGTATTTTTAGAAATTAACTTATGTAATGTATTTTCAAGCAAACAATGTTTTTTAGATGTTGGTCATTTTCCTATGAATTTTAAAAAAAATATATTTTTTGATAACACGGGATTGTATTCACTCTTATTTAACAATAAAATATTACCATTTATTAAAAGAAAACGGCTCCATAAAATCCCTAACTACTATGATAAATTATCAAGTTGTGACTTCAACTCACATTCTAAAACCTCATACCGTGGGTTTTCTAATGATTTCAAAAGGCTTTTCCAAGGAGTACATGTTTGTAATCCAGCAATACCCTGTTCACAAAATAAGTTCAGCAAAGATGGACTAAATCCCGACATACATGAAACATTGGGTTGAGTTGATAATGTAGGAAACCCATTTGTACTTCTCAAATTCCAAAAAAGAATATGCGGAGGTTTGAAGGCTTTACCATACATTTCTATACCAAGATTTGAATACATTTTTTCAATGCCATCATACAAAGATAATGACGTACTGTCAGCTTGATCAATTTGCATATCGGAAAAAATAACAAGGGTCATGCTAGAAACGGCTTCATAATCCATTTTGGACGTCTTGATGGCATTCAATATCTGTTTTAATGCCGCATGGATGTTGGTATTCATGCCCCATTCAGCATGTTGCAAGACATTTACCATTTTATCAAAGGTATCATATCCATCTAAATTTACCCAAGTAGGAGTAGCAGAAAAAGTCAATACTCTCTTACCTAAAGCAGACTTCTCAGCAACACGAATACCTAAGGCAATAGCTGCATGTAAAGGTTCGCCCGCCATAGATCCAGACACGTCTACCATAGCAATCATATTATTTAGTGCTCCTGTTTGAGTTCCATTATCATTCCATTGCGCATTAAGCAAGTCTATGGAATCTTTATCACTTGACCCAATGAGACTTAATGCATCCTTGGTGAAATCATTGAGACCAATACGTTTTCCCTTGACTTTTACTTCCCCTTTCACTGCCTTTTCAATGTATTCTTTGAAATGATGAGCGCATTCAATCCGATCACTTAGTTCAGAACGTCGTTCTCCCTTTTTATTCTTGTTTAAAAAAGCCTTTTTCTGTTTATGCATGGTAATGGATGTTTGGTTTTCAGGAACGATTTGAGACCAGTTGCCAGAACATTGTTTAATCTGAACTGTATCCAGCTTCGCATTGAGAGTAGAACAGAGTTTACGATACTCTGTAAAACATTTTAAAATAGCAGCATTTATTTTAGACTCTTCCTTAACGCTTTGGATATAATGATAGTAATAATTCACTGCTAGTTCCTTGAATAACCATCCAAACTTCTTGGATTTTTCCCTTGGAATCCACTTTGCCAACAAAGAAGGTGTGCTAGATAGAGCATCCTGTCTCAACTGTTCATTCATAAGACTGATTACATAAGACACCAAGGGATGATAAGTTGTATTTTTTGAAGCAGAACCTCTCAACTTGCAATAATAACAAAAATATTTCATATCCTTCCATGATCCGTACGGATGAAACTTGCTATCTTCTGATAAGACAAACAACTTCAGTGCAAACTTGGACAATTCAGGAAAAAAATTATACCACTGATAAATCATCATATAGGCTAATGTATACTCACCTTTTCCATCAATAATGTCACGAGTTTGACCAATCATTTTATACAAGATAGATAACATATCAATATATTCTTTCTTTGATATTTTAGCATTCGTATAATTGAACTGGATAGAAGTTAATAATTCTTCCAACTTCAATCCTATTTTGTCTACTGTCTCAACTTCAGCGCGTGTTACCTGAAATGAAAATTGCACTATTTTTTCATACAAATTAGTTGACCAACCATATTCATTATGTCCGTTTTCTCCAATTTGAGTAATGCTAGAATGATCTAGTGCGTTTACAAGTGCTGCCATGGTTATAGGTTACTATATTATCTCATAACGTCTTTAAACTGTTTATAAATAGGTTTATTTCAATAATAGTCATCATCATATTCTACACTGTAATCGCCAGGGGTTTCATCATTACCACTTTCATCATCTGTGACACTGTCATACTGTACGCTGTATCTATATGTATGACTGTATGCTCCGTCACCATATATTTCGTCGTATAGTTCTTCATATTTGATGTAGTCTTCATGCATTTTGTGGATAGTTTTATGCATACAATAAGATAAATTATTATTTAATTGTTCCTTTTTTTCTAATTGTTTCATGTATTCTGTCTTATCTCCCCATTTCCACTCTATTTGAGATGTTTCTTTATTTCGGCTAATAGAAACCCATCCAGGATTTACGGTTTCTTTCAATACAGACGGGTTATTTTCTGCGTTGATACTTTCTTTCATCATATCCACAAAACTAACTGTCGGAGTTGAAGTGGGCATTGAGGATTCACCTTGATTAACCGCAAGTCTTGGAAAATCTTTTTGTTCTACAGTAAAATCTTTTTCTTTTTTTATATTTTCTGGATTAACTGCTGATTGGAGGTTATTCTTAAAAAAACGGGTATCCGTTTCGTATTTATTTTTTTTTTTATATTCTGCATTATCAAACTTAAATGTATTCATTTTATGTACTTGTTTAGGTAATATTGATTGATGATACTATATGATAATTTCTATACATATCTTTAAATGGTATTTCAATTTTATTTAAAAATAAAATACTTAAAGACTGCATATATATTAAATATGTCTCCTCACAGCAAAAAATATATTTTAATTCAACATAACCATTTCCACTTTATATATATTTACAGGAGCCAGCAATTTTTTATTTTTGTATATTTTTAGTAGATTCTTAAAAATGTACAACCACTTAAATATCATCTATCCAATCAGTTGTAGAAGCGTCCTCACTTTTATCATTGAAACCAATTGCAACAGTTCTATTAGCACTAATTTCTTCCATTAGCTTGCCACATTCTTCGTCTCGTTCAGTCATAAATGAAATGTCTGCCCCTCCATCGTCTCCAGACGTTATCATCTTTTTGGATATTTCTTGAGAAGTCAAGATTGTCCAATTTATTGGAATCGTGTCAATCAGTTTTTCCTTATCTAATTCACTATAGACTTCCAGTAAATCAGCTTTCAGCTTTTTACCGCTTTTGTCTGCTGTAGAACTGATATCCCATTCTCGTTCCCCTACAAGAACCCATTTTCCTACTTCTACTATGTTATCTCGCTTACAACGGCCACTAAACTTGCCGCGTATATGACAAAGCCGAGGGACATCGTCTATGCAATGTCCAGTAAACATACCATTTCCTAACATTTTTGTGACGATCGCATACAATTCGCCTTCACTTGTAGCAACCCGAAGCTTAGACGAAGGCTTAGAAACCGTATTCTTACGAGCTTGACTCTTATGCTTATTTCCACCGTGAATGTTTTTTACCATTGTTGTTATATATTGATATTAATACATGTAATTATATGGTTATTTTAAGTTTCAATTTTTTATAAAAATATAGCCATAAGACAATATATTTATACATTCAAATATTTTACAACAGTGTTTACTATTTCTGCATAGTTTACATTTATACACCTAGAATCATTATCTAAGCTATTTTCACTAATAAATACTACTCCTAATTGTAACCAAGGTTCACATCTAGCTATTTCAAATATATTATAATCTTCAAATGCATGTATATTTAACATTATTTTACATTTTGCCAATTCCATGTCTCTTGCATCTCCAAATTGCTGTATACAGTTTACTTTGATACCTAAGCTATACAACTCGTCTAATATCTTTCCTCTTCTTGGACTTATTAACCCTGCGAATCCTACATCATATTCAAACGAGTCAACGTATTTTTCACGAAAACTATATAATTTATCTATATACCATTTTGGACTTTCTATTTGTACAAGTCTAACATTAATGTTATGTTTGTTCAATATATTTATATTTGCCTCACTATAATCTCATATCTCCACTATATTTTTATTTTTACATATATCAAGAATATTTTGTAAACAGGGTGGTCTAGATAATTGTTCTGGATTAAAAAAATAAACTTTTTGTCATTATTAGAATTATGTGAAAAACAAACGGTATGTTCACGTTCAGGAGATAATTCTGATTCCAAAAAAAATATAAATGTATCTAGGTATTTAGCTCCTAACCATCTTTTTGTACTCTTTTTTATAACATTAATTATATAATATATTTATATTTATATTTGTATATTTACAACACATATTCTAAATAATATACATCTTTTATGTAGAAGTAGGAAGATGTTTTATTTCTTTCAGATAATTCAGTTCGTTCATAAGACATATGTTATTTTCAATCAATTTACCATTGGTTTCTCTTAAAAAATCACATATTTTATTCTTTTCTTCCAACTTATATACCAACTCTTCCATTTGATCTATGGATTCTAAACAACACTCCTCTGCTACTTTTTTTAAAGAATCCAACATTTGTATTTTTATAGCCATTGTATTATTTTCTTGAACCAAGTTAGTATACAGTCTTTTTTGAATGTCTACTTCATTTTTCAATTTTGAAATTTCTTCTTCTAAGTGAGAACTTGGCATTACTGTAATAGTGTCACCTTTATTTATTTTTATGGGGTTTTCAAGAACAACCCAATAATAAGGATCATTGTAAACTAAACGAGCTGTTTTTTCTTTCACTTTTTCTTGAAAATTATAAGAAACAATTGTCTCATACCATCGCTCAAAATGAATGTATGCTCTATGATAACGGTTACCATATTTATTAGTTTTAGTAACAAAATCAATACGACTCACGCATCCAATATCCAAATATCCAAATAAATCAGCCATAAACTCTTTTTCAACATCTAAACGTACATAGGGGATATACAAACTCATATTGTTGTTAGAATTCATCATTATAGGGTCTTGTTAGTTAACTGTTTTATTTATAAAACAACTATTTCAATTTTTATAGATAATAGTTAACCCGTTTTTGTTATATTTGTTTTGAAAATGACACAGTATGTCGGTGGGTTGTTCTAATCCTATTTCTGGTATTGTTTTTTGCTTTAATTCCATAGATTGTTCATCTGTTTCGTAATTGTATTTATTATAAAAGAGTTCTTCTTGATCTTCATTTTGAAAGATTACTTTTGTTGCTTCATACTCGCAAGAGCCACCATGTTGTTGAATTCGTGATAACCAAATAGGTGAAAAGGATGCATAAAATAACCAATCGTTATGATATAATTCTGTCAAGTTTTTAACTAAAGCCCTCGCTAAGGAAAACAAATGTAACTGAGCATGATCATTAGTTCCAAACAAACATACTTTGTTTAACAAACGATAAGGTTTTATTTCAGGGTCGTCGCATGTCTCATATAGTACAATTTCACAGGGTTCCACATGCATATACAAATTTCTACCTTTGGGTGTATTGTTTATGAAAAGACTCATAACTCTTGATAATAAGATATGTTTACTCAGTGTTTGTTTACGTTTTACTATGCTTTTGAATTGTTTGATTCTTTTTTCCTTTTGTAAATCTCCGTAGATACTCTCAAATTCGTTGATTGTTTTATCGTATATTTGTTCTAATGATTCACTATTGTTTATATGTAGTATGAAATTAGCTAGAGAGGAATAATCATTGTTTTTAATCCATTTTTTCAAATTATCGGATACAGGGTCACTTTTACTGTATTGTGAATTTCGCAATATGTAGACATCCGAATTAAATGGGCGAATTAATAAATTTTCAATAATAATAGCTACAAAAATAGCATTTGACTCTTGTTTCCATTCTTTTTCTTTTTTAAGAAAATAAACTTCAAACGATGGATTTAAAGAAGCAAAGAAATCAAAATAGATTATCCAAAGAAACTCAAATAATTCTTCACAAAACCCGCTATAGTATAACTCATATGCCCAAAACAAGCTTTGTTCACGATCCTGTTCCAAAAGAGAAACTAACAAAGCAGCTTCAACTTCGTCTTTGATATACAAATACCTTGTTAAGACCAAAGTATTCGGTTTTAGCATACTCATTGTGGAATTATATTTAATATTTTAAGATAAATTTGTGATATTTGTCAATGATCCAGACTTTTATGTAAGTTACCCAAATGTATTTATTTTCAATTTTTAATTATTTTAGAAATGCGTAAAATATTTATCTACGTAGAATATATAATGTCTTCTAAAGGTGGCAAAGGTAGAAATAATTCAGCTTTAAAATCATGGGTTATGTTTGTTAAAAAAGTTCAAAAGGAAGAAAACATCAGTTATCCGGAAGCTATGAAACGCGCCAAAGCTCGTAAAAGTGAATGGAAACGTGGAGGAGCCATGACAGACGAAGATACTTCATCTAGTTCATCTAGTAGTTCTACTAGTTCTTCCACTTCATCGCCCTTAATGATGGGAGGTGGCGACGATATGACTACTTCAACTAGTTCCGATATGATGGCTATGGAAGGTCCTATGATGGCTTCTAGATCTAGATCTAAATCTAGAAGTAGAACTAGAAGCAAATCCAAGGCTTTAACGGGAGGTAAACGTCGCAAAACCAAGAAGAGTCGTAAAAGCAGAAAATCTAGACGCCATTGAATATTTTATTTAGATGATAGACTATACATTCATTAAATCCATAAATTCTCTGAATATGTTGATATCAGTTTCACAAATAAGCTTGTGAAAACACTCTAAGGTATGTTTTAAAGACATTCGTTTGGATGGAACCATATAGATATTACATTCTAACAACTGAACAAAAGATATAAAAAATTGGTTTTTTATAAAATTTCTCTCTTGTTCTTGTAATTCTAACAAAATACCTAAAAATAATGCACTTAATGCGTATTGATCCCATGTATGCTTGTAACAAAACACATCCTCTATAATATACTTTAAAGGTTGGTTTATATATTTGTTTAAATACATAGTTGTTTGTTTAGCTTGTATTTTGTATTGTTCTCCATCATCATTGTTCATTGATGACAGCCGAGCAAATAGTTTGTTTTTAGAAATAGTTTCTTCTACTACTTGGTCAATATGTAATGATGAAATAGTTTCCATTTTGTTAGTTAGTAAATACGACAAAACATGAAATTCTATTGGCCAATAAGGATATGCGGGATCATACGTTGTAAAGAATGGATGAATGTATTCATGATTTATGTTTGATGGTATCGTATACATAGATAGACCAAAGCGAGTTATTAGAGCATCATCATGATTGTCTATACATACAGTATCATAACAAATTTGATTGTGTACAATGTTGTTTTTTAATAATAGATCAATAGATTCTAATAATTTTCTATATGTATTTATCAAAAACCGAATGTAATGCGATTTATTTATATAGTTACTCGCATTACATAATTCTTTAAATGAATACAATGTTCGTTTTGGATATTTCAGTAAATAAAACTCAGATTTGTCTAGGCTTTTTGTGAATGATGATAGATCGTATTGTTCTGTATTTAGTTTATGATAAGTTATTTTTTCAGCTATTTCAAAAATATAAAACGATGAAGTATAATTTGAAATAACTTGATAAAGAACAATTTCATTATGCAAAAAAAAATCTTGTTTTACCATTCTAGAAATATACTTTTTATTTGAACTTACGGGTGAGTTAGGTTTCGATTTTTTTATATAAACAGGATGTATAATACAGCCTAGACTATCCATTCTTTCTATTTTCATTAGAATGTACTTGTCGTATATTATTGTATCAATAACCTATATTTATTTCTTTACAATAACAAAATATCTATTTTTATATGTTTTCTTGATTTTTTCTTGAATCATTTGCGAATCTGTTATTCCCTGTTCACAAATTTTTACAACTGCTGTCTTCAGTATCTCCTTGGTTTCATTACAAAACAACTCAAATCCTGTTTTTGGCTGGTAAGTTGATTCAAACATATGTGTACGTATATGATCATCCATAGAATCTAACAATTCTTTTGATACGCTCAAATAATTGCGCCTTTTAACTGGTTCTTTTTTTTCTACTGTTTTTTTGCGAAAATAGTAACGTGCACTTTTGTACATTTTTTCCAAAATGTCACCATGATAACCTAAAGATATCATGCGTTCTTGTTCACTAGAAATCAAAACGTTATTATCATTCATCCAAGATGTCCATGATTCTTTGAAATCCTCGCGGTTATCATATTGATGAATCTTTGAAAAGGTATACAACTCTTGCATAAATTCTTCTGTAAATTTAAATCTATAAATCAATGAATTTTTATTTGTGACCAAGCCTTGCCCAGAAGAACAATCACTGTTCTTGGTGCTAATATTCTCCTGTAAAACAAAATCAGTTCTTCTTCTAGTGTCGTTATTATCGGTTCCAATAATATCATCATAGTTATAGATGTTATTATTATCTTTGTCAACAGTAGATCCATAGTGAGAGTCATGATTACTGTGATAATTATTAGGTTGATTACTATTTAAGTACATCTTCAATTTGTGTTATGTATTATTTGTTTAAACAAGTTATTAAAATCAATTTTTTTATAAAAAGATTGATTATAGATAATGTTTTTTATTACAGATTTCACACATTTTAAAAGACCGACCCTTTTTGTCAGCTCTAATTGAATTGCCAGGGGTGTCATTGTTAGATGATTTTTTAAACGAGAGATCTTTTGTGTACATAATTGGGGTTCCAACATACTCAAGTATTTTGTCTATAAATTTATTAAAATAGTGTTTTTCTTTTATAAATGTGGTAGAAGGAAATGGATTTATTTCAAAAATAATCAGTTTATCATTATCAACGACAAAATCAGTATGTACAAACCCCGAGTAATTCAAACTTTTGAATACTTTGTCATAAATAGTATCATCATATTGTATGGTTTCGTGAATCTTATAGTTAGTTATTGTACTTTGTTTTATATAATTTAAAGGATTGGTTGCTTGAAAATATGTTCTTCCCAAAACTTCTCCCTTTATTACTAAAAAGTGTCCTAGGTAATGGGTTGTGTGATCAATATACTTTGAGACTGATGCGTTTTTCATTTCTTTACGGTTAGTGTCAAAATCATATATTATTTTTATCCCGCTCCCATAATAACCGGTGTTTGGTTTAAAAATCATTTTCTCATTTAAGGGAGGGGGATTTACGTATGTTACATCATTATGATTGTAATAGTATACCGTGGGAATATTACTCGGAAAATGTTCTAACATGTACTTATAAAACAAGCTTTTGTTGTTCAGTATACTAATATTTTCTAGGTTGTTATTAAAAATATTGTTTGGTAAAGAATTGTACAACTTGTAGTCTGATACTCTTGTGCATAGTATGTAGTGGTCGTTTATATTATAAGAACCTTTATCTTCAGTACTTCTTACACATTTTATTTTGTCATAATATGTATTTTTTAATACAGCATGCAAAGGTCCTTTTGCATTTATTACTAACAATGTTGGAATCATATATTATATATAATAGAATATAATACTTGTACTATAATGATGATTAGCTTGCATGAGTTTTTCCGCATCTTGAACATATAGTCAATTTTAAATCAGTGTTTATTGGATTATATTGGACACCAACTTGTCTTTCTATATTATTATTTATATTTGGAAGAGATGTTGAATTACTCATGTACTCACTTAGTTTATCTATAAAAATATCAAAACATTTAGCATTTCGTACCAAGCAAGATCCAATCCATGGATTTATTTCAAACATTATGAGAGTATTGTTAACATTTATAAAATCTGAATGAGCAAATCCAGAATAATTTAAATGTTTGAATACATTGTCATAAACACTATCATCAAAATCTAACACGTTCTGGGTTGTGTAATGATGTATCTCACCGACTTTAATATGATTTGTATCATTATTAGCCTTGAAATATACCTTATGAATTATTTGTCCATTCATTACCAAGAATTGTCCTACATAATGTTCAGTATGGTCTATATATTGTGTTACACTTGCATTTTGCATGTCATTGTCATCTAACATTACTAGACTTTTTATTATTTTTATGCCTCCTCCGTTGCATCCTAAGTTTGGTTTCAAAATCATTTTCGTATTTTTAGAAATATGAGAGAGATGAGTTTTGTATGTATCTGTACCATTATTGTAATAATATACTTCAGGAATATGATTTATAAACTTTTGCATCATGTATTTGTAAAATAAAGTTTTATTGTTTAACAATTCTATGATGATCGGTGTGTTATTAAAAATATTAGTTGGATAATTATAATAAGTTTTATAATCTTGTAATTTCATACATAATATATAGTAATCGTTTATATCGTATTCTTCGTGGTGTTCTTTTGTATTGATGTATTTAATTTTATCATTATTTCTAAATTTTGTTTCCCAATCACGCCATTTTGCATTTATTATTAAAAATTGTTTACGTATTAGCATGTATATAGGTATATATATACATCACAATATAATTTTTATATTAGGAATAATTGTATTCTTTTATCAAAAAAAAATATACATATTTATAGTAGATAATAAATGTATACTTTAACAACTCAGCCATACTTAGATACTGTAAGCCAATGTTACAAAAACATTATAATGATTAATAGAATTCCTGAAGGACCCTTAAAATACTATGTACAAAGAATTCAACTTCGTCCATTATCATCGTTTCAATGTTATCAAAATGCATGTGATCCTTTGCAAAAATGCGGACTAGCATTGAGTAGCATTTCTAGCCATTTATCATATAATAATTGCCAACTCGGAAACAAGTGTAATATGTTGATGACGCCGAATGAAATACCTGATTTATTTTCTTTCTTAGTAAGTAATGGATACCGGATTGATACGAGTATTACTAAAATGATGAATAATAGTGATATTAGATTATCAAACAAAAATATATTGTGTTTTTTTACTTACTCTGGAGACGTTAAAGACCATATGTATGGAACATAAAATAAATACACCCTCTACCTAAAAATAAAAATAAAATTGATTTTAGATAATTTGTTTAATTACTATTTAAATCAACCATTCAATATAAAACAATGTCATCACTTAACAATTTTGAAATACCTTTGCCTGATCAATTTGAAAAATATAATGAAGAAACCCGGAATACTATTATGCAATATTTATCAGAATTATCCAGTATACAGCAAAAAGCATACTGTATTGCATACCATCACTTAGGATCATCGTTCAATATATTGAAAAGTAACGGATATATTGAATGGAAAAAAGAAAAGACACGAGACAAATAAAAGAATATTATTTATGAAATTTTCTACTAGTTATCTTTTTGGTTTTGTGGCGTTTATCTATATTTAGAAATTGGCGTAGTGACTTATTGACTCTAGTTTCTATTTTTTTTCTTTCTTTCATCTGTTTATTCAGTATTTTGGCTCCACCTGTTTGTGCAACTGTCGTTGAGTTACCTTTCGGGATGATTGTTTGATTGTACTGATTTATAGGAGAAGATGGTAACTGTGGTAATTTTTGCATTTGTTGGCTTGCATTAGATAACTTATTTTCTGCATTTTGAAGAACATCTTGTAGATTGCCAATTAATTTCGTACTTTTATCTTTCAAGTTATTTATGGTATTCAATGAAGAACGTCCAGTATTCAAAATATCTTCTCCAAATTCAATCGTATTGTTTGCAAACTTAAACAGTCCACATACTGGAGCAGCAGGAGTATCACTACATACAAAGGTTATCATGTCTTTCAAAACAAATTCTCCTGCTCCTAAAGCAACATTCAACAATGAAAAAACAGCCTCTTTCAAAACTGGCTCCATCTCTTTAATTGATTCAATAAACGCATCTCTTATTTCAGGTTGCTTCAATTTTTCACCCAACGATCGGAAACTCTCGCTTAATTCTTCAGTGGTTTGTTGTGAAATAGGTCTTCCCTCTTTATTTAATCCAAGCGCGTAGCCAACCCAATCTACTGTTAAGATCCCATACTTATCCAAAAATCCAATCATAAATTTATATATTGACAAGGCATTATCAGAAAATTGTTTATAGTTATCAACATCTGTACGGATAGTATTATTCATTTATCTATTAAATTATACATATATAAATAAATTTTAATACAGTTTCATTTCTTCTAGCGTGTTGTTCATTTTGAAATGAGTTTATAGTCTTTATAACTTAAAGCATATTTTTTATCAACTACATTCCGATTGACAGTTTTCAGAATAACAAAATTAGAGAATCTACCACTATGAGTATACCTATTTGCATGTTCTTTCAACAGTACGTTGTTAGACGGTTGACTTTGAGTTTGTACAACTGTTGGTTTCATATAGTTAGGTAAAAGATTCGGTTTATTGTTTTTCAAGTTAGATGGTCCATTTGTAGGTTCTCTATTGTAATGTTTCAGTTTAGCAAATAATTCTTTCTTTGGTACATCACTCTTGTTAGCCTCTAGTTGTTCTTTTCGCAGTTTATCTGCTTCTTCTTGTGCAGTCTTGTCTTGTTGCGATTTTAGTTCGGATTGTTTGAGCTCTTCATCCATATCTACATACAACTGTTTGCAGTGAAAAAAAATCACGTATTTTCTAGCAACTGGTTCTAGATAACGGTAAGGTATAACTTTATCACTATAGTATTCAAATGTTTCTTTTTCATGATTATAACACATAGCCACATTACCTAATGGAGTGTTTTCCATAACATAACTATTTTTTAACTTTAGTAAAAATTGATTATGCATGTATTCACACGATTCTTTCTGAATCTCTTCTAAAGTTAGTTCTCCATTTTCTAGGTTGGCATGATTGGTAAAAATTAATTCTTCATATTTTTGGTTTTCAACTTCATAGTCATCATACGAGTATACAAATTTATCACTAAGAGACCTATACTTTTCCAAATACTTTTCTTCATATTTGATCGGGTCTTTCACTTGTTCTACAATTGGTTCAGTTAAGGTATCATCATCCGTTTCGCTTTCAGTTTCGTCTATATTTAACAAAACAATTTTTTTCTCATAATACATAGCAACAATTCCAATAAAATAAGCTAATGCCATCGTATAAAACAATGCTAATATTTGATCTTCAATGTTTGAAATCATACGTATAATATCATGATAATAATATACATTTAAGTTTATTTTATAATCATTTGTTTCCTAAAATTCCGCAAATCAGACACTTCTTTTTCCAAAATAGGCAATGAAATTAATTCGTAGCTTTTTGTTTCGTTATTTGGATGCAACTTTACTAGAAAGAGTTCTTTTACAATTTTACCATAATTTTTTTCCAAAATCATTTTATATATATTTAGTTGCAATGCATAATGCCAAAAATTAGTGTCGCGAATATGTTGTATGCATTCCGTTAATGCGAATTTATTGAACCAATTGGTTGCTTTTATTTCTTTACTTCTCTTCCAATCATAAATAGAAAGAGTTCCGTCTTCATTTTCATAAATCATATCTACTGATCCTGCAATTTTGATTTCTTCATCGTAAATCATCCATTCAGTACGATAAGGTTTCAAATCAGGAAAATCGCGTATAAATTCTATAAAGTACTCCCATTCTATTGATTGAATACTAGTTTCTTTTTGTTCATAATGTTCCAATAAATTTGCATGCAAATAAGGAACCGAAATAAATTCATTATTCATGAAACATTCTATTTCATAGTGCAAGTTGGTTCCTGCTTGAGAAACAGAAGAACTATTAGCTGTCCAAGTAGTTTTGATTTCTGAAGGCGTTAGCCCCCAATATTTATGTCCTGGACCCCAACGCGATCCTTTCATCATTGTTTCAATGATTGTGTCTGCATCAAATTTTGGAAAATGAGAATGAATCCACGTTGTAACCGATGTATATATACTATCGGCATCATGTAAAATGGTATATTTATGACCTTGCTCATAAAAACGAATTTGTGTATCCCTAGGATGCGAATTTTTATTAGAAAGAACTGTATTTGTATTTGTTGAATTCATATTGTTTGTGTATTATTGATTATTGATATTGAAAAAGTCTTCAGTGTCAATTGAGTATCAATTTTATTTACTACAATATAGTATTACACACAAGATAACTATGTTAGTCATTTGTTTCACTTTCTTCTAGTTGGGATTCTAGTAGTTTAACCCTATTTTTCAATTCTTGTAGTTCTTTTATTGACAAAGCAATAAAACTATTATAATTTAAACTTTGCATTTTATTTGGATCATCTTTTTCACCAGTAACTAAAAATGGAAACAGCTCTTGTACTTCATGAGCTAAAAATCCAAAATCTTCTTTAAGTATTTGTGTATTATAATAAAAAACAGGATTTAAAGAGTCAATGTTTTGATAAGATAAATCAATCGGTTGAATATTATCTTTGATTCTATAGTCAGAATTGGTTGTAAAACTTGGAGCAGTAATTTTATTGGTTGCCGTAATAGGACCATATACCGTTAATGGCGTTTGCGGCAGTATTTGACTTATATCTACATAAATCATAACAAATCCTCCTCCTCCGTATCCACCTAACGTGCCTGTGTTGCTTAGTCCTCCTCCTCCACCTCCAGCTCCATAACCAGTAGGAGGTAGACCTATAGCTCCATTTCCATTCCCATTTCCTCCCGCACCTCCATTTGCACCAACATCACCGTTACTACCATTTTGTCCGGTACCTCCAACATTGTCTTGAAACCCGTTCACAGGACCTCCAGCTCCTCCAGCTCCTCCTCCCCCGTTTCCTCCAGGACTAAGAACATAATTACTTCCTTTATATACATTTGCCCCACCTCCGCCACCCCCACCTCCAAAATAGTAAATGGATGATACATTATCGCCTAAAAATGTGAACGATGCAGTGTTTCCACCAGTATTGTAATATGGAGTACCTCCAGTATTATAAAGATATTGATAATTTCCATTAATATCAGTATAAATGGTAGCTCCTACTCCTGGTGCTCCATAAGAATCAGTAGAACCATTTACTATACTAGTAATACCTCCTAGTGTATAATAACTTTCTCCAGTAGCAAATGTTTGCGAGCTTGACCCATTTGTCCCAAATTCTCCTCCAGTTGCATAAAAACAATAATTTCCAGTTGTTCCTGACCTAACAGAAGAGGTGGCGTTTGTTTGAGATGACATACTTTGTTGACTACCAACTTCAATGTTATAAGTATCTGCTTGTAATTGATAAGAATCAAGCAAATATCCGCCAGCGCCTCCGCCTCCTCCAGGTTCGCCAGTTAATCCCGGACCTCCAGCTCCTCCTGATCCAATTAAAAAAACATATGCGTTAATAGACTTACCACAAGTGAAATAACCCGTTGAACCAGGTAAGTAGGTATAATAAGCATAGCCTGTCTGAGCAGTGGTTCCGCTAAATGGATTGTAATATAATGGGCTCACACTGGCATTTATTACTGGAGGCAACACTCCAATTGTCACTTCGGAACCGCCATAAGGGTTTAATGCAATGGTTCCTGTACCGGTATATCCGGATGTGCCTGTAGTACCTGTAGCAATGATAATATTTTCAGCAATAACACTATTCCTTAATTCTGTTCCATTATATGACCAATACACATCGCCAGTTATTCCTCCTGTAGGACCTGCAGGACCAGTAGCGCCGGTAGGTCCCGTAGGTCCTGTAGCACCTGTAGGTCCTATAGACCCATTGATCTGAGTTGAGCCAGTTGCCATTTGATCGTTATATACTTACTATAATTTATTTTATTATCCTTTATGCATTTTAATTTGTTAGTTATGTTTTAACAATTTTCTCTCTAGTTGATTTACACGATTTTTTAATACTCGTATTTCTTTCACTAGTAAAGGAATAAAACTTGTATAATTCAAACTTTGTAGGTTATTTTTGTCATCTTTTACACCATTTACTAAAAATGGAAACACTTGTTGTACTTCATGTGCTAAAAACCCAAAGTCTTCTTTAAGTAGAGTTTTGTTATAATAAAACACAGGATTCAAGTAATCAATGTTGTAATATCCTAAGTGAATTGGTTGAACATGTTCTTTGATTCTGTAATCAGAGGTTGCATTGTAATATGGAGCAGTAATTTGGCATAATGTAGGATCTGTAGTGGGAGAGGGGTTGTTATATATTGCATCAATACGTCCATACACATTTAATGCTGTTTCATCAGAAATACTACCAGTACGTCCAACTGTTACTTCTCCCCCATAAGGGTTCAATTCAATTATTCCTGTGTTTATATTACCTACTGTGTTAGATATACTAGTATCAATTTGGATGGTTTGCGCAGGGGCTTTGTTTATCAGGTGTGATCCTGTATACGCCCAATAGGAGGACGTTACTGTTATAATACCTCCCGTTGGTCCAGTTGCCCCAGTTGCTCCAGTTGGACCGGTTGCTCCAGTTGGTCCACTAGGTTCGTTAGGTCCAGTTGGACCCGTTGGACCCGTTGGACCAGTTATCCCCCCTATCTTAGTACACTGAATAGTACCGTCCGCAAAATAAATACATCCAACATTCAATATAGAATTACCATTCATATCTATGTTACTATCAAAGACCTCTCGTGAATTAGGCATGCCAGACCTGTTTAAAATATTCAAATTACTATTGTTAGAATAATTAGAATGAACTATGTTGTTTTTAGACCAATAATTTATTCCACCATATTTTCTAAAAGACATTCTTATTATTATTATATATTTGATAAATTTAATATAATCTATTTTACTTTACTTTACTTTATTGTATACTACGACTTGTTGAATATTATACTATACTATCTAACATAATATAATATTCCTATCATGAAATAGGTTATGAGACATGTCTATCTATCTATAACCATAATTTTTGTAAAAACTAATAGATATCACTATAATAAATGGGATACAATATTGAACTATCGGTTCATCTAATGAAATGTTCTAGTTTTTTAGATGTAGAGAAATCACTGTTTCTTTTGGCTGAACAAAACTCGTGTGAAACCGTATATTCTTTTTCAGAAAATGATGGAACGACTAAAATACCAAGATATCACCAAATTATAGTGGTTACATTTGAAAAGGATAAACTTTACCATTTACAACAATTTATTAAGGTTGTAAAACATTACAAATATGTAAACATTGAATGCATATATAACGACAATCATCAAGTAAAACTTATTTATGCTACATTCTATTATTTGCAAACATTAGACAAACGTATTGCAACCGACTATCAAGTATTAAAACGAAACCGTAATTACTCAGAAGATGAATTGAAAATAATAAATGAAATTATAAACTAGACAGTTGAATCAAAGGATCTATTTTTCGGGTTTTCTTTTTTGCTTTTTTATGTCTTTTTTTAGATTTTTTTACTCCTCTTATTCGGGAGGTGGGTTTGTTAAATTTACGAGGATATAACGCATGCCTTTTTGATCTAAACGGTATACGCGGAGGTACAGGAATATGTGGAGATGGCGCGTCTAACAAAAAATCACTGCTTAATCGTTGGTCAATTGACCTATCTATGGTATCCATGTTTAAAATATCTAATAAATCATCATTATTTAGTCGTAGATGCGTATGTTCTACAGAGCCATTATTACTGATGTCTATATCTACATTTGCTACAGATCCATCATAGTCACCTATCCATTTTGCCCCAGTCGTTGTTATTTTATCGTTGTTTTTTACATAATTTTCTATCATTCCATAATTTTTTACATAAGTGCTGGTCATTATAATGTTCTTATATAATTATTAAGTTATTTATAATAATTATTTATAATTAAAATATATAATTATTACAATGCAATTAGACATATCAGACAACCAAGAATACATGGATGATGAACTTTTAAACGATCCGGTTAGTTCATTCCAAAATAATAATGTAAACAGTAAAATAAATGTAATTAAAAAAATAGAACCACCCTTAGTGAAACCTATTTTGAAAAGACATCCTTTAGCTAACCACCCAGTTAAACCCCCTAGTATATCATACGAGGATTTATTAAATAATATGGGGTTATACATAGATAATGATAACGGGCAGTTGCAAACAATTACAAATACGAACCAACCCCAAAATCAAAACCCTCCTTCTATAAAAAGAAAGGGGGCTCAAGTGAAAATGGAATGTTCCAAAGTAAAAGGCTGCAAGTCACAACAACAAAATGTCCCTGTACAACCAGTAATTACTCAAAACAGTTACATTTATAATAAATATTTTAAAGAACATTTGAAACAGCCAGAAGATAACCCAGTTATACCTAAAACAGCTGAAGAATACAAACAACTTATTGTTCAAAAATTGATAGAAAAAAGAATACAACAACTAAGAGTCAGTCAAATGAAATCTACCAAATTAATTATGCCAACCAATAATATTCATATTTCTCCTATGAACATCAATCATCGTGTTACAAATATCAATTTAAATCGTTTATTTAAATGGAAACTGAAGTAAATTATTTTCATACATAAATGGAAAAAAACTCTTTAGTTAAAGGCGTATATTCAACTCCTCCAAAATAAGCGGCTTCTTCACAAAAAGACGACATAGTTGTTCCATATAATTTTGAACATCTTGATAGTTGTAAAAATTGTAAAAAACCGTTATCATCAGTAACATCATTATTTTCAAAATTGCGTACAATTGGTTCTTTTAAATATTTACGCATTTCTAATTGATAATTTGTATCATCACTAAATAATATTACAGGAGAATTTATGCTACTCAACCATTTTATTAATACTTCATTTTGTATTTTTGAATCTGGAAAATAACAATAAAAGTCTTTTGTTATAAAACTTATTCCTATTGTATTTAGAGGTATTATACTTAGTTCATTTAAAAAATTGTCGTGTGCTATAAAATATTTTTTATAAATATTTGTCTTATCAGTTCTTGTAATTGATAAGTTTTCAATGTAAGTAGTTTCAATCAAAAAGTTTTCTGTTGTGTCCATTGTTTCATTAACGCAAGATAAATCATTAGTTACAGTAATATCTAGTATTTTTTGTCCATACGATTGAAACTGATACCATCCATACGATTGAAACTGATGCCAATAAAAAGGTGGTTCTATCCATTCACTGTATGCTTTATTTAATTGATTCTTCATATGTTTATAATCACACCTTCTGATCGCTGGTTTAAAAAAATATTCAAACGATTTATCATGAATAGATTGTATGTGACTAAGCAGACAAAACCATGGTATTCCTATCCATAAATGCTCTAAATTCATATTTAATTTATCTGCTAAATAAATAGCCGAAACCATTGTACGTATTCTATTTCCAAATCCTCCATTTGGTGCAATTACCAATGTGTTTTTATGGTTGAACAAAAAAGATCAACAAAAAATGTATTTTTAATACGGAAAGGATACTTTCCAAAAATAAACCAGTCAAAGAGAAAAAACACGCAAAAGAAGTTTAAAGACACCTGCGGAATTTGTTATTATAGAAGAACAAATGCCCGAAACAAAAAATACAAAAGACAATCAAAACAAAAGATACAATGTAGAATCTTTCAAAAAAATGGGGATTACTGTATTGGAATATTTGAGCGAACAACAATTAAATGATATGATTCATTATGCCAATGCAATGTATTATAATCAGACACCTGTCTTCACAGATAACGAATATGACATTATCAAAGAATTTATAGAACATAAATATCCCAAAAATGAAGTGGTATTAGAAGTAGGTGCGCCAGTGACTAAAAATAAAGTGTCTTTGCCTTATGAAATGCCTTCCATGGATAAAATTAAACCAGATACGAATGCATTGACTAGTTGGACTGCTAAATACAAAGGTCCTTATGTATTATCGTGTAAATTGGACGGTGTAAGCGCTCTATATACTAGGGAAGGTCCAGTACCAAAGTTATATACTCGTGGAAACGGAAAAATTGGTCAAGACATAAGCCATTTAATCCCCTTTTTGAGATTACCCAAGAAAAGTAATAATGAATTTACGATAAGGGGTGAACTATTGATTTCAAAATCAGACTTCAATACATTTTTAAAGAATACCTTTGCCAATGCTAGAAATCTAGTATCTGGTATTGTTAACCAAAAACAAGTGGATAATAATATTAAATATGTACATTTTGTAGCTTATGAAGTCATTTATCCTGAAATGAAACCTTCTGAACAAATGAATACATTGAAACAACTAGGACTAGAAACCGTTATGTACAAAACGGTGCATTTATTAAGCAACGAAATGTTATCCGAAGTATTAATTAATTGGAGAAAAGACTATCTTTATGAAATAGATGGTGTTATTGTAACGGATGATAAAATATATCCTCGTAAATCGGGAAATCCAGATTACTCATTTGCATTTAAAATGGTATTGTCCGATCAAATAGCCGAGGCGAAAGTAGTGGATGTGATATGGACGCCAAGCAAAGATGGGTATTTAAAACCACGTGTCAGAATTGAACCGATTCATTTAGGAGGCGTAACAATTGAATACGCGACAGGTTTCAATGGAGCTTTTATAGAGCAAAACAAAATTGGCGTTGGATCTCTCATTGAAATCATCCGAAGTGGCGATGTAATACCATATATCAAAAGCATAACAGTTCCTGCAAAAGAAGCAAAAATGCCATTCGTACCTTACAAATGGAATGATACCCATGTAGATGTTTTGTTAGAAGATGTTGAAAATGATTTTACTGTAAAAGAAAAAAACATTGCCGGATTCTTCAAAGGTTTGCAAGTAGATGGCTTAAGTAGCGGTAACGTTCATCGCATTGTAGAAGCTGGATTTGATACCATTCCAAAGATAATTCATATGACCGAAAATGATTTTTTAAAGGTTGATGGTTTCAAGGAAAAAATGGCTCATAAAATATACACTGGGATTCATGACAAATTGGAAAAGGTATCTTTGTTAGAACTCATGGCTAATTCTAATATATTTGGTAGAGGAATTAGTGAGAAAAAAATAGCCATTATTTTGGAAGAATTACCAACTATTTTAACCTGTAATCAGACACGCGATCAAAAAATCAAACTGGTGAGTCAAATAAAAGGAATGGCTAACAAAACAGCCGAATCATTTGTAGAAAACATACCGTTTTTTAAACAATTTATACAGGAGTGTGGTCTGCAAAATAAATTAGCGATTGAATCAAAATCACAAGGACAGTTACAATCACAAATGCAGAACACCCATCATCTTTTATACAAAAAGAACATTGTATTGACAGGGTTAAGAGATAAAGACGTGATGGGTAAACTTAAACAAGTAGCAGCCAACATAACTTCGAGCGTCAGCAAAAATACATTTTTAGTTATTGCAAAGTCAAAAGAAGAAAATACTGTCAAAGCAGAAGAAGCTCGACAGTTAAATATACCTATTTTGACAGTGGATGAATTTATGAGTCAATATTTTCCAAAATAAAATATAGTATACCTTTAGTAATGTTTACAAGCATATGCATGAATATGTTAGATATGGAACTAGATAATGAATGTAAATTAAAAATTATTATTGTCCTCTTGTTTTTTATTATTGGATACTTAGGAATTATGACAGGTATCATTGCAATGTCTTTAAAATGGGGTTTTTATACCTATAATAATAAGTTTGATCATTTAAAGGAGTTATTATTACATCATAAAGAGGAATGTAGGTCAATAGCTGATAATACAATTAAAATAAATACAAGAGAAATAAACAATAATGAAGAATCTAGTAAGGGAGAGAATGAAAAAATGAATGAAAACAATGAATAAAAACACAAAATAACTAATATTAATTTATTATAAAACCAGTTATATGAAAGAGGATAAACAAGAAAATACAAACAAGAAAGAAATCAAAGAAGTCAAAGAAATCAAAGAAATCAAAGAAATCAAAGAAATCAATAAAACGAAAGACATTCAAACCGAAATTGAAAATACATTTGTTAGAACAATGTCTAAAAAAACCAATCCATATTTGAATAAACTAATTGGGAACTATTATTGGCTTATGCACGCAATGATTATGATGGGATCGGGAATCGTTCTTTTATTTGACAATAATATCTATCACCTGTTGGCTATATTCAATATTGTCTGTATAGACTGTATTGCATGTGTGTTTTTGCATGATTGTCCTCTTACTATTTTGGAAAATAAGTATTTGTACAATTCTATTGTAAACGATAAATCGTGTGTTTTAAAAAACGCGAATATTCTTTACAAATGTGATCATCAGTATGAAAAAACACTGGAATTTTTAACAAATATGGTATGTTTTCTATTTGGTAAAATTACCTTTTTAATACTTTTGAAACTATTCAAGGTACAGATAAATAACGCCTAATATGTCTTTTATTGTATAGTTATTATATATGATTTTTTCATATATAATTCCTATGTTAAGGTCTATTCTTATAAACTATAAAACATGGTTCCTATACATTCTATTATCTTATATCATTTGCGACTATCAGTGGCTAACTGCCATTGTTTGTTTTTTGTATAGTTATTTCGCATGTTATCTAGGTCATAGATTAATGCACACAGATGTATTCTACTGCAATATGTATTCTATAGCGCATTGTCACCATCATCGTAGTTCCGACGATATCTTTGCCCATATAACAAACTGTCTAACAGAGTTTCTAACCTTAGCCAACAACATTGTGTTAAAATATATATGGGAAGGGTTCCAATTATCAAGCTTATTTTTTATTGATAAATGGATGATTTTGTTTTTGTATTTTATTTACACAACGGTTCATAATATTAATTATGGAATGCTCATGGTAAATAATTACCATTTCTATCATCATCTAAAACCTGAAACAAATATTGGTCCTGATTTTTATGATATTTTATTTGGAACAAAAAATATAGATACTCCTAACAATGAAAACATTGATCATTATATTCCAAATATACTATTTGGATTTGCAGGTGTCATGCTATTAAAAACAACATACACCAATTATCCTAGATTGCAAAGTCATATGCAGTATGGTTTTTTCTTGTTATGGGTAGGGTTAACATTGGTTGTGTTTTTTTCAAGCGTGGCTGCGATAGGCAAAGAAATCCAAATTACTCTACAAAGTGATTTAGAGAAGTTTACAAAATAAATATTATTTATGGTTAAAACTCAAACTCATATTCAATCAAGTTCTTCAAATCCACTTTCAAGTAATTATATAATTGAGAACGTATTTTGTTCGTTGTAGCATCTTGAACAAAACTGACATTCATTAGTTTAATGATTGTTTTGCTGTACAATATAGACAATTTATCATCATTATCCATTTCTTCTTTTTTTATAGTCTTCCATTGAATCAATGCGTTTAACAACTTGGTTTGAACCGGCTTTAAAATTTTAATAAAATCTTCAAATATCATGACACGCCATCCTGATTCTTGCGTATCGTATATATAAAACAAACTGGATTTTTGCGAAAAACATTTGATGGGCAATATTTCAGGATGAACTGAGGAACTCGTTACGTTTTCTTCTAAAATAAGTTGGAATGTCTGAATAATGGTGTTTTCTAGTAGAAACTCAAAATGCCTTTCTTCTACCTGTAACCCAGAGGTCCATTGCAAGAAAGTTTTTGTCGGATGAATCGTATCATTCAACCAACTAACAACATTAATCTTTTTTTTCTTTTTGTCTACCCATTTTTGCATATCGGATAATTGATTTTCTAATCTTATATACTTGAGAGATAATTCTTGAACGATATTGACTAATTGCATATAGTTTGGTAAATCGCTAGACTCCTCGTTTATAATTTTTTTTTCTTCTTTGCTCTTTATTAGAAAATTACATAAAATTAAATGCTTGTCATAAGATGATTTGCGGCTGTAATGTTTTTCACATGTATTACACCTATAGGTAATATTCATACTTAATAATTTGAGGATTTATAGGATGTCCCCTGTTTGATTCATTATTTTTTGATTCAATTTTATATAAATATAATCGTTCTTTATATTAATGAGTGGTCTAGAAGATTTGAATATACCGGAAGATATTTTGAATCAATTAAATCTAACAACACATTTACATAATGCAAAAAATCAGGAATATTATTCTCCGATTGAGCTTAAAGATAGATGTCGTGGATGTTACAATACACTGAATGGGAATGATCCTGCATCAAGGTACCAAAAATTGAAATTGATACAAAATACAGTTCGTGTACCAAGTTCCATTTATACCATGAATGTAGGTGCATTGAATGTGTACCAAAAACCAGATACTACATTCCAGACAGTTGCAACAAATGGTGCTAATTTTGTAGTGAGTCCAGGTGTCAACTGGAACCAAATGAGTGATCGTCGTAATCCGCATGTGCAAACAGTTGTAAGCGGTTCTGGTTCTGCCTATGGAGGAAATAGCTTAAAAAGAACACTCACTAGATTAAGACCAGGTGCTTTGTCTCCTGGAGGAGTGGGGGTAGACATTAAGCATAACTCGTATGATAGGTATTTAGCACGTATTAAAGGAAAAGCTCCCCTTAAGCGTCAAGCTATTCCGAAAACATTTGCATCACCTTATATTCCCTTTAATCCTGCGTTTCCTGTTTACGGAGGCAAATTGTTTAAAACGTCTATTGTAAATGGTTGTAATTGTTCCGAAGATGAACAGTCTCCTAAAATAGAGAATATCTTGTATCAAAACAATGCAAATGATACATTAAATGTCAATTACCATTTCTCTGTCGGAGATATTGTTTTAGCGCCTTTTTATGGACCTACCAATTTATTGAAAGCTAAGGTCATTGCAGTAAACAATGATATTTTAACCATATTGTTTCTTGATAGTCATGTTGTTAAAACAATCAACTCTAGAGAAGTCAACCTATTTGTTTATAAAAGATGCGTTGAAAATGCATGCACTGATGCCATCAAGCCTCAAGAGTACAAATATCAATATGTCTCGGGAGATTTATTGAAATCATGCATAGCTCTTAATTTTTTTCCTGATGTTGCGGTAAATGGTAATGTCGCGGAGAATTTAATTACAAAACTTTGAATTAAAATATTTACCAATAATATAAATGGGACGTTTTTCTATGGCTTCTGTAATTGACAATCCAAAAGCAAACATTTTAAAAAATAATGTATTATTCTATCAGCAACAGTTACAACAATTACAATCACAATCATCCCAAAACAATAAGGGAAACAGATTTGGAAAAATGGATTTATCTAGCGCCATGATTCAAAGAGTGGCGCGAGCCCCTACGGGGTGCGGAGGATGTGGCAAATAATATATTAATGTATATCTTCCTATAACAAATATAATAATATAATAATATAACAATGAACCCTTCTGTATTCACAAGCTTATTTTATGTACATTTAATTCATTTAGTGATAATTGGGTCTTTTCTACTCTATGTAGGCATTGTTAAGACAAAGATGCCCTCCTTTATGTATACAGTTCTTTTAATCATAAGTATTTTAATCTTTGTTGCACATGGATATTTTGCTATAAGCGGTTATAATAATCCTAAAAATGCTTTGTGGGTTAACTTATTCCATATTTTTATCGTAGCTCCAGTGTTACTGATGATTGGACTAAACGGAGCGAAAACGCCGCGTTATTACTTCCAGTTTGTATTAATGCTTGGATTTGCTGCAATTGGTTATCATGGTTACTATCTTGTCAAAGAACTTGTACAACGTTGATAGACTATAGGAATATAATTGGTATTTTATTTTATATAATAGTATAATATATAACATAAAATGCCCTCTTATCCATCTGCTATATTAAACAGATCAACCAATTTAATCACGATGTTTGATACCACTTTATTACCATATAACAAGCCATATAACAATTGTAGCAATACCCTTTGCTACACCTACAGTAAAAATTATATTTATAAACCCCACACAGCTTATGGCATGGTGGGGACTACCGCTTCTGCCTATTTAGCTAGAAGAAAAAAGTTATAATTCTATTTTTAGACCTTTTAACCGTTGGTTATTTTGTAAATATAATTATACTTTCAAATTCGGCATTTGAAATGTTAAACGGTCTAATAAGCCCCCCCGTGTCATGGTATCATGACTAATTAACTAACATGTATTCTACTAATATAATCTAATTTCTGTTCTATTGCAATGATTCGTAGAATTCTTTTACTTTTTTATTAATACGTATTTTTGTTGCATCAAAACTGGTAAGATATAACCCTTCTAAACTTTTAATTCTTGATAAAGCAACATACGTTTGCCCACATTCAAAAATGGCACTTCCTACATCTATTTCTGCACAATCTAATGTAGCACCCTGTGATTTATGAATGGTTAAAGCCCATGCTAAAATAAGTGGTATCTGACTTATACCAATTCCTGGTATAGTATCACTCATCCAAACATGATAATTCATTATCATCTCCACTCCGTTGGTATACTTCACAATCGGGGTATTGTTATCTGTAATTCTAGTAATAATGCCTTGACTACCGTTGCAAATCATAGACCCGTTTGGTAATTCAATGTTCACAATACACATTACTTGACAACCTACTTTTAATTTAATTGTTTCTTCACATAATAAGTTACTTTGAATATACTGTAGTTCGGTTTGAATTTGCTCTTTACTATACTCTAAACGTTTACATTTTTCTTTTTCAGTCATGGGTAAATCATAATTGTATTTTAGTTTGTATTCTATTTCGTTAGTAGATAATTTTGTCATTTCAGTTTGATTTATCAGGTCTACCTTGTATCGCGTTGGAAATAATTTTGTAGGAACAATAGAAGTGTCTTGTATCAATGGACGATTAACATGTTCTTCTAGTATCCTGCAACTACTTTTTTTGATACGTCCTTCCCGTATTTGATTTAAAATAGACGTATACACTGGATCTTTTTGCCTGAAAATTTCCACAAGCTGTACATGGTTTTCTAATGAAAATGTCTCTAGCCATTGATCGCTCTCAAAGCAAAAACGCATTGTTTCTGGCTCGTCTTTGTTTCCAACGGGAGGTAGTTGATAAAAGTCTCCTGAAAATATAAGTTGAATTCCTCCAAATGGTCTTGTATTTTTTCGTGCTTTTTTGCCAATCATATCTAACAACTCAAATATTTTCTGAGACATCATACTTATTTCATCAATAACTAAAATATCTATTTCTTTCCATGTTTTCATTTTATAAGATGTTTTTAGAAGACGTTTCAAAATGGTTTCATTAGAAGCATTTGCGATGCCAATCCCTGCCCACGAATGTAGTGTTTTAGCCTTGCAGTCTAACAACAAAGCAGCACATCCCGTTAAGGCACATACTTGAATATTTTTATCCTTTTGAATCGCATGGCTTCTTATGTCTTTTATTAGTTTGGATTTTCCACTTCCACCCGGACCTGTAATAAATATATTTTTACCTTCTATGTATTTATTGAAGGCATTTGTCTGAGATGGAGAATATTGAGTAGAAGTCATTTAATAGTTAGTTAATCGCAAATTGATAAAAGTAAACAATCATTTTATATATCAATTTTATTCATATAGTTCTGTTACTGTAATTCTTTATATTTTAATACAATGTAATAAAATATATCTATGTATCAAGTATTATATTATAAAATATTATATGTAGTTTTATTATAAATGTCTTTTGATTTAAATATTACAAATTATACAACTGCTGAACTAGAAGAACTCTTTGATTTACCTAACGGGTACACTCTAGACTTGTTAGAACTTAAAAATGAAAAATTAAAAAAAAATATTATTTCAAACAAACAAATTCAAGAAGAGATACGACCTAAAATACTATCGTTTTTGGAACATGCTAAAAAAATTATTTTAAATGGGTTTAGAAAATTAGAACAAGTTGGAGATAAAATAGAAACATTGCATCACACCTATCAAGACGTATACAATTTAGATAAAACTTTGCAACCAAGCGACACGATTGCAGATGGTGGAACATTTATCATCAAAAAACCGCCAACCCCTTATGGTCAAAGCAAACCTAGTGAATTTTATGAAGGCATAATAAACCCTTTGAATAATCGTATTCTAAGAAAAAATGTGAACATTGACACACGATTTCGCAGTAACTATTACTCTACCGTTTCTTCTAATTTTCATGTTGACTTGCCGTTTCGGTTTACACAAGTTGTGTCTATGCAATTATCTGCATTTGAATTTCCTGCAAGTTTTTATGCAATATCCAAAGTGTTTGGAAATAATTTTTTCTTCATAACCATTCAAAATACGGAGCAGTTGATTGAAGTACCCGATGGTAACTATACACACCAAAGTTTGATGCAATACCTTAACAACACAATGCAAACATTTGCATTCTCGTCTAGCCCTGCATTATCTTTGTTACAGTATATTTATTTTACAATTGACGATGAGTTTAATAGTGGTAGTGGTAAAATGATTGTTTCCTTAAGCGACCTGTATGCTGGAACTGAACCAGTTGTGTTCTCTTTGAATTTTAAAACCGATCGCAACGGAACTGAAGATCGGGTAAACCCATTGCCTTTAAAATTAGGTTGGCTCTTTGGGTTTCGCGAAGGATTGTATATCAATAATACAGTCTATGTTTCTGAGGGATTAGTTGATTTGAAAGGTCCTCGTTATATATATTTAGTTGTGGATGATTTTAATAATAATGTAAATGATGGTTTTTATGGTGCATTTAATTCTTCTATATTAAACAAAAACATTTTAGCACGTATTTCATTACAAGGAACATTCTTTAATTTATTAAGTCAAAACAACTTGTCTCTTATTACTTATGCAAGGCAATATTTTGGACCGGTAGATATACAAAAACTACAAATTCAATTGTTGGATGAATATGGGCGTATTATTGATTTGAACAACATGGACTATAGTTTTTGTTTGACATTTCAAAGTATTTATGATCTTTAATTCAACCTTTGTGAAAAGCTGCCCCTCCCCTAGTTACGAATAATAGATTTATAAATTACACCGACCAAAAAGAAAAATGAGACAAAACGCAGTTACGATTTATATATTTTATAACTATGTTTCAAGTAGTTTGTTAAATGTTCCTTTGTAATTTTCTTTCATAACTTGTGAAAGTAGTCGTTTGAAATGAGAAAAGGTGTAAAAAAATGATAGACGAATTATTACATTTTTACGATATAAGTCCAACCCATATTCCTAGTTATCAACAGTTTTGTAAAATGATTGAAGATGAAAAACAAAAAGAGATTGAAAAAATAATTGTTTTACAAAAATAAATAATATAACTGATATTGAGAATGATAAAGATTCACAAGATACTGAAGATAATTTTGTATATTGAAATAGGTCTAGGGTTGTTGATGATACACTTTCCAGTTTTCCGGAGGTTTCTTTGTTTTACCATCATAAGGTACTGCCAGTCGGTTTTTTAACATGTGACCGTTCACATAAATATCATTTACATATACGTCTGCTAACAGCCTTCCATATTTTTCAATGGTCACGTTTTTCAGAGTTACACGTTTTTGCATAACCATAAGTTCCATTTCTTTTTTTGCACAAAGAGCTATGAATATTTCATCTTCTGTTTTCCCCTTTATTTCTGGACAATCTATACCTTTGAGTCTTACTTGAAACCGATAGAGAGGCGAGTCTACGTAAGGTAACTTAGACGCAATTGTTATCGTATCGCCATCATACACTTTGATTACGTGTCCATCTTGAATGTCTGGTACAAATGGAATCGTTTCTTTATAGTCTATAATACAAACAGTATCGGGTTTACAGATTCCTTTGTCTATTGGTATCGCCTGCGACGGATAACAGCACATACATCGTCCAAGTAACTTTTGAATATAATTGGTTATCTTCATAAATAATATAGACTATATATTATTTACAGTTTTATTTTAAAATAGTTATTTCAATTATTTATTTTGAAATGTATATTTATTTATATTACACCTTTTCTCAGTTCACAAGTTATATTAATGTATAACTATTACACGGCATAACGTTCTTCTTTTTTTACAATATGTATTATTTCTTCCATACTTTTAAAAGTACCGGTCTCTTTATAACGAGTGTATTTTTCTACATATTTTTTGTTTATTTTATTTTGAATAATTGGTGAGTATTTCATTTCAAGTTTTGGTGACATAAATGAATTATTAGTATAAATAACAAGTGGTTTCCTTGACGTTAAGCATATTTTTTTCATGTTTTCATATAATGTTTTGTATTCTGTTGAATTATAATAATAATCATTTTCATCATCATCGCTATCACAAACACCACATTCTAAATCGCAATAATAACCGCGAATAGTAGGAAGTTCATAATAAGATATTCCGTTAACATGTTGTATTTCTAGATAAACGTAAATATAAAAATCGCAACCCATTACAATATGTATATATTATTACTTTTAGATAGAAACGATGTTTTTTCATAACTTACCTTGCAATCCAAACTTATTGTTTACCTACTGACAAAAATTCAAACGCTAACGTTGGATTCAGTATATAACTGGACGGAATATGAACAAATCCGCCATTTATCCCGTTATTTTTAAATTTACTACTAGGATTAGTATTTCCATCATTTCCCCATACTTTTCCCCATGAGTTACGGCATATGTAATAATCCATGTTGTTGTAGGTACACCAACCAACTATGTGCATACAATGTCCTCCAATAGTAGTTTCATTTGGTGACGGCACCGGACAAATACCAGTTGATGCAACGTTATTTGTCATAAAACTAGGAAAAACCAAAAACCCAAAGATGACAAACTTACCAGCTAATAAAGCTGTTTTTATATCATCATTAGTTTGAGGGATTGCTTTCGTTACTACGGGTTTATACGTGTCTGCTATTCTATAAGTCGTTGAATAAGGAGGCATTACGGTAAATTTAGATATATTGTATTTCCAGTTATCCTCTGGTACAATACCAAAACTAGTAAAAATAGGCATTGACTGCAATAAATCTAGTCCGGTGTCTTGAGTAACACTATTTTGTGTTCCTACTCTGCCATTGAAATACAAATACAACCGACTTGGAAATTTATTGTACAAACTTTGGATGATACTTGCATATGAATTTGCTACACAGGCGCCTAAACTAAGTTGATCTACTATCGGTAAAGGGTATCGCTTAGATAAAGAATAGCTAGCAGGAAATACCAGTTTACTGGTTTTTAATAGATTACTGTTTTGGGTTTTTTGTACTTCTTTATAATATCGTTTTGTATGATCTTTGCATGCACATTGTGTATGATTCAATTGAATATGATGTCCAAATTCCCTAGTGCAGTCGTCACTCATTATATCATTTATTTACATTATTTATTTTACCAATATTTTCATTGTGAAAAGTTATTTTCCATAACATTATATAGTATCATATAATATGATACATGAATTAACTAATACAGAACTTTACGAAATGATGAATTCATATTTACCAATTAGAACCAACGAAAAAAACAAATACGGTGAAGTACTTACACCACCCAAGCTAATTGAAGAAATAATTAATCATTTTCCTGAAACTGTTTGGTCAGATCCTTATTTAACGTGGATAGATCCAACTTGCGGTACTGGTAACTTTATAATTATGGTATACATGAAACTAATGAGTGGGTTAGCATCATGGATCCCTGATCCAAAACAGCGAAGTAAACATATTATTGAAAATATGTTATACATGGTAGAGTTAAATGACCGAAACGCGAATGTTGTTAAAAAAATATTCGGTCCTAACGCAAATATCATAGAAGGAGATTTTCTAACTTGTAATTCTTTTAATAAAAAAGGGTTTGATATGATTGTTGGCAATCCTCCATTTCAAGATGATGTGCTAAGTGGGATAGGTGGTATTAAACGTCGTAGTAGTGGTAAAAACAAGTTATATGAACGAATTATATTAAGGTGTTTGCAACTATTAAACAGAAATGGATGGATTGCCTTTATTACACCGGACAATTTATTTAGTGGAGGGTCTAAAACTTATTTGAAACTCATACAAAACAACATTACTTTAATTTCATTCCATAAAACAATACAGTCCTTTTTCCCAAAAATACAACAATATATGTGTTATTTTGTCATGAATATGGAAGAGTCCAGTGTTACCAAAATATTTGGAAATCATGGCGAAGAGTTTGAATGTAGTCTGACAAACCGTCCTCTGAATCCAGTACGAAACTGGACCAATTATACAGAAGAATTAATGAATAAATATGTTTCTTTAAAACGCAATGGATCCGTATACAACCGTGGAAAACCAACAAGCCAGTATAACCAATTAAACGGAGAATATACGCTCATTTACAAACCTTCCGAAAAAATATTTGCAAACACTGTAGAGTTAGCGATTGGTTATGGAATAAAAAAAATAGCTGTTTTTTTAATTTCACCTGATTTAAAATTTGAATCTGATTTTGATGGAAAATATGGAATAGGACCTAACATAATATATATACCTTTGAAAAATAAAGAAGAAGGAAATATTTTAGAGACATTTTTGAAAAGTAATATTTATAAAACCCTTGCATTGTCTACGAAAACAAATAGACAGTTTTTAAAAATTAAATTAATAGAACATTTGCATTTGGATCAAATAGTACAAGACATCCATTATAAACCAAAAAAGTAATATATTGCATTACTATATATAAACGTTTATGGCACACGCATTCCAAACAATTCCTGCAAAACCTACCTTTGGAACGATTCAACCTATAATTTATCAGTCTGATTACCTGAATATCAAAAAAAGACAAATATTATCTAATATTAGATGCAGTCCTAATTTGGGATATAATTATTATTATTTACTCTACAAACCTAGTTATGTAAATCAAATAAATCCATTTAACCTTAATTATGGGTTATATTCTCAAGAGAATTTGACTGAAGTAAACACACTTGCTCGTAATAATGCACTATCCGTTCCTGTTAATACTACAAATCCTTCATTGACACCATTTTATAATTATTATACCATTGATCCTCAAGGACAACTTTTTGGGAATAGTCCATGCGGACAATTAAATTATGTGAACTATATGCAACCAGCCGTTTTTTACAAATAACTGAAACTAGTTCATAGCTAAAACACACAGATACAAACAAGATATCATGCACACTGCATATATATATTTAAGTTGCTCTAAATCAAACTTCAGTGTATCGTTATTCGTGCAAATAAGAGGTTGTTCAGTCATTTCATCATCTTCTTCAATAGGCGGCAAAGCGGGTACTGTTTTTGTATAATATGTACGGATAGATGATACATTCAAGAATGATTGTTCTACATCCAATACTACGTAAAACCCCCAGCCGTCATCATCGCTATTTTCGGTTGTATGTTTACAGGGTTCGTTCATTGTTGTTGTCTCACAGGGTATTTTGTATAATGTGACTATATTTTGTTTATGTTAAATTGCCGTTTAACATATAATATTTTGTATGCTTAATTAACTTGATATATTTATCTAATGCAATAAATAAATCAATTTTATTTTTATTAATGGTGTAACATACGATAAGCTTTTTTAGAAATAGTTTTATATTTTTTAGAGCCTTTTATGCTGGTGTATTCTCTAGCTCTTACATATGCTGCATATACACCTTTTTTACTTATTTTACAAGTATTTTTTTTACAAATAGGAAAACTTTTATTAGGTCCTAAAAAACATTTTCTTCCACAATGTTTCATCATTTTGGTTCGTTGATACGCGGTAGGATTTTCTTTACTCCATCCTCTCCAAGGAACATTTTTACGCGTTTTTGTTAATGATGTCATTTTATATTATAATAATATATAAAAAAATCGGTTACCATAAGTTTGTATAGCTATAATTCTTCATACTTATAGGGTTATAAGTTTATATCTTGTATATTTGTGTTTTGCGTCTTCTTTGTATTTTTGCGTAAAAAGGCTTTTTTTTTTGCAAGAAATCTTCTTATGTATTTTTGAATTATCGTGCTACTTGCATGTAATATCTCATGCGGCAATACAGGTCTTTTTGGGTTGGTCGTTACTAATGAAGTAGAATGACTCACTGGAGAAGAATATTTAAAAGAAGGAGAACTGTAAAAATCATTTTCATAATATATACATTCATCTTGGCGTATTCTTGCATGCGAAGAAGAGTACAAAGGAAACTCATCATAGTCATCATAATAATTGGCATAACTACTGGATTGATCATTTTCAGACAAAACTAAATGATTGGTACTTGAACCTGGCTTTTTAGGCAAAGCGTTATCCTGGTTAGTCGGAATGGTGTCTTTAGGTAAAGGAGACGCTTGAGATATATCTTCCGGATAATCATTGGATTTGGGCGGTACATTTTTTGGAACTGTATAAAAAAACGGCCAACATAGAATTGTTCTATTTTCATGTTCTTGTTTCCATTTTGCAAGTTTTTCTTCCTTTTTCTTTTTTCTCTCTTCTTTTATTCTTAGTTTTTCTGCAAGCTCTTCTTTCTTAATTCTTTCTTCGCGTTGTTTTTTATCTTCTTCTTCTTTGTCTTTAAAAGGATCCATAATTCCGCTAATAAAATGATTCAAACTACCTGGTTCTTTTAAGTCTAGTGTGTATTTCCAACACAAAATACTTCTGAACCAATTTTGTTTAATTATTTCTGCATTTTTCATTTCTTGTAAAAACATTTGGTCCACGACAGAAAATGCGGATTTTAACACTAATATTTCTTTAACGTAGTCTTTTTTCAAGTTAAATAGTTTGACCAAACGAGCTTTTTGTTTAGTATCTAACGCATAATTTGCTTCTTCTATTTTATTCAAATATCTAATCTCATTTTTGATATTTTTCAAAATAGTAATAGCTCGTTTTTTCTTATCCTCTATTTTTTTGATAATAGAAAAAATATTAATGTTGTAAATAATAGGGTATCTGTTTCTTATCGTGAGAGGAATAATAAACTGATTAGTTTCCTTTATTTCAGATATCTTTTGGTCTACGTCATTAATTGTTTTAATAAGTATGTCTTCGTTTTTTGGTTTTTTGTCGTTCGCATTAGCGTCATCATTTGGAAACAATAAAATAGATCCAGACTTAAACTCTACCATGCTTTGTAATTTATCGTATTGATGTGCAGATATTTTATATGCTTCAGATCGAGCATCTAGTTTCAAGTAATTTACAAGTGCTAATAAAAACGCAATTACACCGTTAATGGATGCAATGAGGATTGTTCCCCAAAGATAATCTTTCACTACTGCAACTAAAATAGTAGCTGCAGTGGACAAAAAAATAGAAGGCAACATCAGTTTATTCAATTGTGATTCTGAAAAATATTTGGCTTCCATGTATATTATTTTTTGTCCTTTCAAGTAACTAGCTAAAATATCTAATGAGTTGGAATATTTGTGATTATTTTCAAAATAATTTTTGTTGATTATACTTTCAAACTCTTTATAATTCATTTTTTTATAAAGAACTTTATCCATGCTTGTAGTTTTATCATACATGACCGTCTGTTTCGTATTTTCTTGAGATACATTCGTCGTAAGGTTATTTTCTACATCAGGAACCTGTGATTGATGATTATAAGGAATCATCATATGATTGGAAGTATTCGCAGCTACATCTTCATCTGTATCTACAGAATCATCTAGATCACTACCATTTTCTAAATTATAATCAGAAGGGTTTATACTTACTGCAGTAGAATTATAAGTTAATTTAATAATATTTCCGATTGCATTAGCCATTTGAGTTATTTAGTATAATATATATGTATATATATTTTTAAGATATATACATATTTTTCCGACTTGCTGGATTCGAACCAGCGACATGTTGATAACAATACGAACCTACTACAGTCAACCGCTCTACCACCTGAGCTAAAGTCGGTTATTTGGGGTCAACATATAATTACTGACCCGTGTATAACAATTACTTAACACCTGTTTTCTTTATATTGTTTTAGAGATAATATATTTTAACAGACATTCATAATATAATTCATAGGATAAATTAGGCAATAGTTGTGACTTATTCATGGTGACAGAACACCCACCTGACTCTAACAAAGATACATCAAATAAGGTTATGTTTCTGTCCAATGCCGAATAAAATATTTTTTCGGTAGATTGCACAGATTGATGGTTCTGTTTATTAACATGTAAATGCAACGAAAACGTAGAAAAAGGTACACCTAACTTATTGCATTTGTCTACAATATACGTAAAATCTGATTCACATAAGGTTCCCACCGTATCTGAAAGACAAATGTTGTGTATTTTTTCAATGTTTTCAGTATGATACTTTACAATTTCGTCAACAATAAAATCATTGTTTATTTTTCCTTCTATGGGACACTCATTAATACATGAAATATACAATTTAACATAATAGTTTGGGGTCATCGTGTGTGTCAATATGTTCAACATATCATTTATTTCAAACCTATTTTCGTGAATATTTTTTTTTGTATTCTTTTTTTGAAAACTGTTAGAAACAGATGTAATCAAAGATATATACTTACAGTCTTTTTCTTGCGATGTATCCGACATTATATTCATAATTGACAAGAACTCTATTAATTTATTTTTATTTGGGATTAACATAAAATGTTGTTTGTCTTTATAATTGTTTCTTGCGTAATCTAACAAATCTTTGGAATCATTAAAAATAGGAAGTACTTTGTTAGATGTAATAGACCCAATTTCAATTTGTAAAGGATTGTGATTTTCTACTATTTCTTTGTATAAATTTATTTTATATTGGATCGTAAACTTGTTTTGGTCATCTTTTGACAAAGATTGTAGTCCATCTCTTAAAGAGACATCAAATGGTTTGGGATGTCCTAGTTTTTCGTATTTTTGTAACCATAACTTGTTAGTAGCGCATAGTTTCATAAATGAATAGTAGCTTGTTATACGGTTCATTTTAGATTATTATTCCTATATTTTTAAATTTATTTATTATATCATTTACATCCTTGAAGATTTACACCTTTCTTATAACTGCGTAAAAAAATGAAAGGACACTTCAAGGTTTGCTTATTTCAAGTCATGTAAATTTTGATTTTGGGAATTCTTCTAAAAACCCTGATAAGTTATTGCTTCTTGATAAAAAATTTGGTCTTTCTTTATTATTTATCGAATTATAAGCAATTTTATAAATATTTGTTTCTCCATTCAAATCTCTATTCCAATAACCGCATCCGTTCTTACAACAAATCAGTCCATTGGTCGGGAATGTTTCCTGTTTTGTATGGTTTTGGATTTTCCATTACCATATTTTTCACACAAATACCTATTTCACATTTGGAACATTTACATCATCTGGTTCTAAATTTATTTTATTTTTATATTTTAGGTATTTGTAAAATATTTTCACTTTATAATATATAATGTCAGAGTTTCAAAGACTGGTAACTTCTGAAGAAGGTTATGTTCAAAAACAATTGACAGGAAATCTTGACGTGGTGGATGAAAAAAACCTTACAGAAGCTCAACCCAAAGACCTTGTAATAGGCAAAGAATATTTGATTTTGGATAGAAAAACAAATGAAAAAACCAAAGGTAAATTTATAGAAGTAGTAACAATGGATGACCCGTATGACCCGGATGACCCGGATGCTCTCACAGTAGAAAGATTGGCATATGTATTCGAAGACCCTCATGGTAAAATATTAATTGTAAGTAATACACCTTTAACCGGTGATAATGAAGATATAGACCCATTTGATAGTAGTATTAAATTTACCAAACAATTTGGTGTTTTTATCCCGAAAGCAAAAAACATAATTATGGATAAAGTAATTCCGAACAAAATACCTGAAGAATTATTACCAGAAATTTCAAAATATGGAGGAAAATCAAGAAAATCAAGAAAATCAAGAAAATCAAGAAAATCAAGAAAATCAAGAAAATCAAGAAAATCAAGAAAAATATAGTTTCTATTTAGTGAATCCATGTTTACTAAATAGGGGTGCGGGTTTAAATCTTCAAGGGTATAATATTTTGTAAAAAATTGAATCTACATTATAGTTTATTTATAGTAATACATCTATATAATGAAATATGTTCTAAGTATGTGTATTCCTCGTGTACATATGAATGTAACCCGAGATCAAATATTAAAAGTATTTTATAAACTAAACTTTGGAAAAATTGATCGTGTAGACATTGTTCATAAAAAAACATTGAAAGGCGAATCATATAAATGCGTGTTTTTGCATTATACGGAATGGAATTCTCATGAACAAGCTGACTTTGCAAAAGAACGGCTGTTAAGTGGGAAAGATATCAAAATAGTATATGATTTTCCATGGTATTGGAAAATATCATTGAATAAATCAGATAAATAAACATATTATTTTACACCTTTTAACATTTCAAATGCCGATTTTATAAATTCATCAATATTATTACTACATAATAACGGCGTAAAAGCATTTATTTTTTTGTCATCCCAATACCACCATTTAATTTCTAATAATTTTTCTATTTGTTCTGGTGTAAATCTATATTTAATTAATTTTGCTGGGTTTCCTCCAATTAAACTGTATGGCTCTACATCTTTAACCACATGACTGTTATTAGCGATTGCAGCACCATCGCCAATAGTAACACCTGACATAATTGTTACATTTTCTCCAATCCATACATCATTACCGATAATTACGTCACCTTTTGTTGATGGGTGACCTAGTCCATTAAAGTTATTGAATATATTTTCATGTATATGACCAAATGGATATGCGGTAACCCAGTCTGTTCTATGATTACCGCCTAAATAAATATTTACATTTACTGCAATTGAACAAAAGTTACCAACAACTAATTTAGCATTCTCATTTTTCCAATGAATATTCGGGTTTCCATATGTATATTTTCCAAATAACATTCTATTATATAACACATTTTTTTGTATTTTTAACTTAAAAACGGCGTTTGAAATATTTACACCCTTGAAGATTTAAATTGGGACAAACCAACTTAAAGACAAATTAAGTAACTTAATTAGCAATGAATAGTAAGAAGTCTATCGTGAATTGCTCCAGTAAGGGAAGGTATTCTATCTTATAAAAAGGCATGTGAGTGAAGATTTTCATTTCAACCTTACCTAAAACTTCATAAATTTTAGGATAAATTCCATAACCAAAATTTACATATTTCTGAAATGGATAAACCTTTTTGATTTGGCGCGAAAGTGCTATTTTAAATCTTCAAGGGTGTAAAGGTGTAAAAAAGAACTTAAAGAGATCTTCTTCTTGTAATGAGATAAGGTTCCGTACATAGCAATAATAATAATAATAATTAAATTGTTATGGAACCTGCAACTTAAACCCGATTAGCTCAGTTGGTAGAGCGCCAGCCTTTTAAGCTGGTGGTCGTGGGTTCGAGCCCCACGTTGGGTGTACGTGTAACCTTTATTCACTCTTATCCATACAGCAACTAAAAATTAAAATTAAAATATTTTAAAATGGATGAAGCACCTTTTTAAAAAAACTATTATATTTTATTATTGAGGATCCTATCAATAATCTACATTTTTTATCCAGACAGCAATACAAATAAAAAAATTCATGGATAAAGCACACCACACTTATTTTGCTCTAATAGCTCAGTTGGTTAGAGCGCACGGCTGTTAACCGTGAGGTCGCAGGTTCGATCCCTGTTTGGAGCGTTTATGTTTATTTAATGAATAACATAATAAATAATATGTTATGCATTTCCATATATTAAATAGGTCTTCTATTTTCTATTTACATAATTACTCTTTTCCATACTTCAAAAAAATAGTCACTGCAAGGTCCCCATCCTCCACTTTCTACATAATGTCTCATAAAGTTATTCTTTTTTAATGTTTCATCAATGTAGTCTTTTTTAGAAGCGTCGTGATAGTCATTTTCCATAATAATTAAATTAATACCATTCAGTATTTCAGGCATATCTAGTAAAATATAGTAAAAAGCACCTTCACAATCTAGTACTAGCGTGTCAAACTCAATATTATACTTTGTTTTTAATCTATCTAATGTAATGGTATTAACCCATGTATAACCTTCTTGTAATACATCGCTTGGTAAAGTGTCCCAATCTTTTTGTATTAGTTTTCTATTTGATAATGCAGAAGGTTCTATATTAAAATGAAAATTATTCATATCTCTATTTTCTGTTAATTGATTTGCTATAGTTGTATCACTTTCTAGTGTCACTAAGTTATTGCTATTCTCTAAAATAGAAGCTATCACTAAAGAATTTCTTCCTATATTTCCACCTATTTCTAAAACTTTTTCTTTTCCAATTAAATACCTAACTACCATTTTTTGTTCTGGTAACTCTTCATAAAAACTACCATAATTCAATTTTAACTTAGATTGTATTTCAAGTAGTGTACTATTTATGGTATACTCGTTTGAGGAGTGTATTGTGTAGTCGTATGTATTTATTTTGATTGTACAAGAATCATCATACTCTGTCACACAATTATTGTGTTCAATAACTATTATTTTTTTAACTGCATATAACGGATCTGTGAAATAACGTGCTCTATTGTCATCGCCACAAGGAATTGTTATCATATGGTCATTTATTAATTTTGTTAAACAAATATCCGTAACATCAATATATGTATTGTTATTTCCGTAATATATTTTTATTGTCATTATAATAAATTTATATAATAAATTTATACATTATTGAAAATGTTTAACACATTCCCATATCTTAGATGACTCATCCAATGTAAATGCACCTCTTTTTTGGGCTAAGTGTAAAAAAGTGACAATTAATTGCAATGCTTCGTTTTGATTGGTTACAACTATATCTACAAGACGTGTTTGTTTTTTCGTTCCATCAGAATTCGGAATTTCAGTTGAAGATTGGGATTCCATTTTATTATTTACATGATAGACTTTAAATACTTTTCATGTTAATTTGTAATTGATATTTAATAGAATACACTTGTTAATTGTATAATATAAAATAAAATGAATATAAAACAATTTCATATGATAAATACAAAACCCGATGGACACAATCATCCAAAAAGCATTTATTCAATATCACGATCCTAATATTGAATTTTCGTTTCCTCTTTTGGAAACGAATGCAAACGATATATTTGGAATAGCGCGAATCAATGTCAATCCTTTAACAAAAGTAAAACTGCCACATCAACATTTGGTGTTCACCATTGACAAATCTGGCTCCATGAGTTATCTTTGCAAAGATAAAAAAACAAAAATGGAGCATATCATTTTTACATTGGAAAACATGATCCGTTTATTTTCAACAGTAACTGCATGCGATATTTCTATACATGTAAATACATTTGATGATAAAGTTGCTTGTTGTGTTGAAACCGTCACTATAACTCCTGAGAATGCAAAAGATATTTCTGATAAAATAAAGGACATTTATCCTGAAAGCTCTACCAATATAGAAAGAGCTTTGAAATATGCCAACAAACATATGGATTCTTATAGGGCGAACTTTCCTACCCATGAAATAACTCATATATTTTTAACTGATGGTGTTCCAACCAATGGATCTGTAGAAACAGATTATTTGAAATCTCTTGTTTCAAAAGAATATACAAACATATTTATGGGATATGGAACCGACCATGATGCCTATTTAATGACTGAACTTTCTAACAACAACATGGGCTCTTATTTTTTTATTGATGCGCTAGAAAAAGCATCTTTTGTTTATGGCGAAATAACACATCATTTATTAAATAAAGTGGCTGAAAAAGTTATAGTACGATGTATGAATTGTGAAATATACAACTATATAACCAACGAATGGTGTAGCGAACTGTATATAGGAAGTTTATCCAAAGGTAATGAAAAAATATATCAAGTACGATCATCCAATCCTAAAAAATCATCCTTTTCCATACATTTAAATGCATCTGAATATGGTTCGGTATACTATCCAAAGGAACACCCTGTAGATTGCACCAAATATGCATTTCGTCAACGTACGCAAGAGTTGTTATACTTAGTAAAAAAAAACACATTTAATTTAAAAGAAAAAAATAACAACATATTTCATTATTTTCATGATGATTTGGACGAAGAAACAACTAAACTAAAAGAATATGTATATTCTTTTTTAAATGAATTAATGGATTATATAAAAACCAATCAACTGGAAGAAGATAAATTTTTGAAAATGTTATGCGACGATTTATACATTAGTTACAATACTATTGGAACTGAGTATGCAGGCATCTATACTTGCGCTCGTCAAACTTCGCAAGGAAGACAAACCACCTACAACGTGTCTCTTAATCGTGAATTCAAACGTATGTCTTCTTGCGAAAGTCCACGTTTTCCTCATTTATCACGAAACAAAAAGAGTAAAGTTAATAATGACAGCGATGATAACGATATCGATAGCGATAGCGACCAACATAGTCCCAATTTTTATACATTATCGGATAATTTAGATTCACCTTATGCAACACAGGATGTTTTGGATACAATAAGAACGGTTAGTTCTACTTCATCGCCCTAATAACACTTTATATAGACCACAAACTTTTCCAAACTTCACTAACAGTACCTGTATCTTTAGTGTCTAATTCAAATGGACAGCTGTAATCATTATCCAATGCTACGCAAGGATTGCAAGGACCTTTTATAAAATGAAACCCAGGAATTTCTTTTGGTAGTTCATTGTTTTTTAAATTTGTTGTTTTTGTATTTTTATAGCCATTCCACAAATTGTCTCCTTGGTATGTTGTTTTTTTCATGAATGTTTTTCCATGTTCGTCCATTTCACATTTTACGTTTCCCGTTTTTGTTCCATCCTTTTTATAAATACTCACGCCACTCAATAAAAATTGTCCTTCTTTTGTATTCCATGACAACATTTGTTTCGTTGCATTTTCATTATACACAGTTCTCGCGTAATTCATGGATGCTTGGGGACTCATCTTGACAATTGGATTATGACTGACCTCATTTATATAAAGCGTTTGTGTTTTTTCTGACCAAGGCCAATAACCATCGCATAATAGAGCGGATAGTTCGTCCTCAGAAGCTTGGGTTTGAATCATTTCCATATTAAACTGTGTATTTGGGTTTACTGTATTTTGAAAAGTTAAAAAATCGCGAATAGACTTGTTAGACCATATAAACCCTTCTTTTGTTTTATTAAAAAAATGAATGTATACAACCCATAGTACTATTAATAGTAAAAGTAACATGAAAATAAAATACATATAATAGGTTTTCATTTTCATTCAAGACTTATGCTATAAATACTGTATATAAATAAAAATTAAATAAATTATAGTTACCTAAACTATAATTTAATCACGTCACAAGGTGTGATCTATTTTTTCATATGAGAGAACTGATACAATATAACAAAGACAGTTGCTAATCCAACGCCAAACAACATATTATGCATGATAGCTAAAATAATAAATCCGACTAATATAAGTTGTCCTAAAAATGTGTCAAATAAATTCACAAACAAACTAGGAATGGCATACATTGCAATCCATAAAATCACTAACAAAGTGATAAGACCAACAATCAAATTCATATTTTTTTTAGAAAATATATTTTGTAATGACATATTTTCTATAATATATTCTAACAAATTATTATTTTTGAGTTGACTTTTTATTTCAAAATTGAACTTCAAATTAGTAGAAACCTTAAAATTTTTATATCATTTCATTATTAATGATATTCAAAGCAATTTATCAAATAAAAACAACCATTATGATAGGTACGTCATTTACATCTAGTCATATCTTAAAAGGTCAGTTGCCCAATTCTAAAATCACATATTCAGCTACCTCTTCAGAGGGCGTAGTTTTTGATACAAAGGATGGAAATTTTACCGCGTCTGGATTAAAAATAGGAAACATTCAGTTTATTATCACAGTTACAATGGAGAACCAATGGGGATGCAATGTACCTATAGACATTCATGTTGTGGATAATAATAATAATATAAACATTTTGAAATATTCATATTTTACCAGTTATCCTTGTCTGACCTTGATTGATCCAATTGTACCGGAATCAATAGTGTATAATAACAAATACATTTTTTCTTTAGTAGGAGCACCTAGCGGGTTGACTATTGATTCACAAACTGGCGTTATTTCAGGAAAAGCTACTAACAATGGACGTTTTGTAATGACCATTACTGCAATCAATAGTGAAAGTAACATGTTTGTTTGTCGTGTTATCATTAACACGGTGTTTTATATCAATAATGGTATTACTTCTATCACTGGAGCTGTACCTGGACATGGGATTATTCATACAAACAACATAGCCTTGAAAATGACATGTAACTTTATAGGAGCTCCGCCGACTTCACTTCAAACTATTCATTTTAAACTACGATCGCCAGTTATAAATAATGCTGAATTAGCATCCTACGAATATTCCGATGAAAACATCACTTTTGTTTACATTATACACTTATCTAACCGCCCTGGGTTCTTTCATTTTACTCTAGAAGATACTAACACTGGATACTTTGTTATTTCAAATAACTTATTTACAGCAACAGCTGCTTGTTTTAACGAAAATACCACTGTATTATCCTTGACCAATGAGCAAAAAGTGTATAAACCAGTTGCAGAGATAGAAGTTGGGGATGATATCGTTACTTATAAACATGGCATCAAAAAAGTTACGCATATTGGGCATAACACAATGGTGAATAACCCTGATTCAATAAGTGATTGTATGTACAAATTGTCTAAATCGTCTAAATATCCTGATCTTGAAAAGGATCTGATATTATTAGGGAGACATAGTCTTTTAGTAGATGATTTAACTCCATCACAAAAACAAAAGACAATAGAAATTCATCCAGTAGATGAAATAGATAACAAATATTTATTAATTACTATGTTTAACGATGACTTTGAAATCGTGGATTCCTGCGATGTATTTACTTATTATCACTTGGTTTTGGAAAAAGAAACAGACAATATTGACAGAAGATATGGCGTGTATGTAAATGGAAGCTCTATCATTGCAGCTACGTCATATGAAACCGATTTTTTAAAACAGTTTTCTAACAATAGATCAAATGTATAATTTAGTTATTATTTAATGTTAGTACATCTAAGAAAATATTCAGAATGTCTAAATAGTAGTCTAAGGAAGCCGTAATAAAATCTCCAAAATAGTTTCTTTGTAAAATAGTATGCGTATCATAAATAACGTACAGCGAAAAAATAAGTAACCCAATCAAAGCAAATCCTTTTCGCATGAGGTTCATTGTTCCTGCAAATATACTAATGACTTCAAATAAAATCAACAATAAAAGAGCCCAAAAGAGAAAAATACCAAAAGCATTAGATAAATAAACACCAAAACCCATAAGTACTAGTGCAAATGTAAATAAAAATACAAAAATACTCATGGTTCCAGAAAGTGCAAGTTGAATCATATTCTGATCTATATGTGTCTTGAGCATGGATAAAAAAAGTCCTTGTAAAACAGAGAACAGACAAAACAAAGGGAATTTTATCCAGGAAGGCAAGGGAAAAATCAACACAAAAATCATGATAAACATTAATAAAATGATACCAAAACGCTGCATTGATGTAACTTTGGTAGCCGGTGTTTTCATAAAGGTATAGTAAGTGATTCCCAATTGAACAATGAGATTGGCAAAAACGAGCAACAAGAATCCTTTTTTGTCGTTGATTAATGAAATTAGGCTGTTAAAAGATTTCGTTTTTTTTGTGCCTCCATGAAACAAACTAGAATTGAAAAAACGGTTATACAAAACACTGTTTGCCATGATGATTTATATATATATATATTGTTAGGTGATAATAAATATATATATCAATGGAAAATTAACATAAGTTGTTCTAAATAAGAAAAGGTGTATATAGATTGATTCATTATACTATATTATACTATACTATACTATATATTTTGGCGGCAGTAAGGACAGTATTGTTTTTGCAATTGTGTAACACAAGATTCGCATAATGCATGTCCACACAATGTAACTCTTCTTGTATTTTCATAACAAACACAGCATTCTATCATTTTTGCGGAGTCCTCGTTATATTTTGTTTTATAACCCGCATAATCACTTATGATGTTATCAACATTAGGAAATAAAGTTTTAGAAATTCCACAGCCATACCCACCACAACAAATATTGGTAGTTTTTATATTTAAATTATGTAGATAGTCTAGAAATTCTTTACACTCATTTATGTTGCTAAAATGCTTATATATAACATGATGGTTATGGAAATCATCTATATATTGATTAAATTCTTCATCGTTTTCGTCTTTAATCATATCATCACTCATGGTATAATACAAGTAGATTTATCATAATATATCATTTCTATTTTTGGTTTCATTTTTTTATTTTTTTATTTTTTATTTTTATTAACCAACTACATCAATGTTCACCATCGTATTTCCACCTCCACACGTATCTCCATTTGTGGCAGGAGGATTCGGTTTTTGCCATGGTTTAGGATTTGCACATTGTTGCTGAATACGTAGCGTATGCTGGCTTGCTGTTTGAGGAATACGTAAATTCTTTGTGTAAGGTGCAACCCCTTGTTGTACCACCATTTTGTAACCTCTTGCAGGCGTTGTATGACATCCAGTTGATCCACAATTGACCACGTGCCCCACATATTTTTGGTACGCATTGGTATCCACTACACAGTCATTGGCAGCCGATTTGATATGAATGTACAATCCTTGACTTGTATTGTCGGATAAATTGCTGGTTCCGTAATTTGGCTGAACCCAATAGTTAGGATATTGTCCTGAATTAATCCATCGGTATCGCTGATCAATCATAGTTTTGGTAGAGACATCGCTAGGTTTCACGTACAAATTCGTGGTTCCTTTTACCGAAACTCCTCCCGCACATTCAGGCAAAACAACGCTGTATGGGTAACGTCCTTGAATACCTCCGTTTCCTACTGGATACACGCCACGAAACGGTGTTCTTACTTTACTAAACTTCCAGTTATTCCCAATTCTTCCTGTGTTAGAGTAGGAACCTCGTAAGGAAAACCCTGAGCGAACCCCTGGCGTACCTCCTGGTCCAAATGCTGTAGTCCCTTGTTCCAAACAAACGGAAGTTAAGGAAGTTTTTGGTCCAAAAGGACCTTGGTTTACCCAATACTGATCATCTGCTTTACCTGAACGCTTAGATCCATATTGAATAACTGATTTTCTTTTAAAGGCTACAATAGACATATATGTTATCCGCAGATAATAAATTACAATCTCAAATAAATAGCATTTGTCTATTTTCAGGGTTCAATACAAAACAACGTTTCAAAAACCAATACATTTTTGTAGCAAACAATGGTTTTAAAATAGTTTCCAATTCATGATCTTTCTTAACTTCATTGCCTTTGAATACATATTCTTGTAAGAAACAACAGACTACTAAAGATGCTAAACTATAATAACAACTTTTATAATGAATCTTGGCTGGTATTTTTGTTAGTTGTAATATTTCTGGACTAGAAAAATATGGTTTTTTTAAAGGAGTAACCAAAGTTACATATTTATTATTAAAAGGAAATAAATATTCATTATTCACAAACAAAAAAACAGATTCATCAAGCATGATAACATCTTGCAAATTAAAACCAACAATAGCATACCCTCTTTTTTCTAATTCTTGGATTTGTTTGCTTAGAAATCCAATGAGTAACAAACATTGTTCCCAGGAAACACGATTATTCTTGAGAAAATCTAACAAAAGTTGAATTTTGTTAGCTTGGAAATGTAATTCTTGTGTTTCTGGATTTATAAAAGAAAAAGATTGTGGAATTGTTTTGATAATAGATTCGTACAAACAACGTTTCGTATCATAAGAACCATTTTGTAAATATAACATAAAGTTGTTTCCATTGTCGTGTTTTATTACATAGTTGGATGTATGAAAAGTAATCATCTTTGGTTAGTTATTTATATTGTATAAAAAGTTATTAAATAACTTTTTGTGTAATTCATTTTTGTGTTAAATTAAAACCATTGTACTGATTGGGTATAGTTTTTCACAGTTAATCTTTCATTCATTTTAATTATATCTATCAAAAATTCTTTGGAAGGTATGAATGCCAAATGTTCTGTGCAACGATATGGATGCAACGTAACTAACAAGTTCTTCATTTTTAATTCGTCGATGATATCTTTGGTCCATGGACATAATGTGTTACAGTCATTCATAAACGTGTAACTTAAAAACAACTTGGTTTTGTAGTCAAAGTTATTTGTATAATTACGAATTTGATCCAATAAAATACGATAGTCAAATTCTATTGGATTCGGATCTATGGAAATAATCATGTCTGCGTTGAATTTCAGACCATACATGATGCTGGCAATTCCTCCCATAGAAGGTCCATAAGTAATTAACTTTCTTATGTTTAATTTATCCATATAGTATTTGATTAATCGTTCGTATTTTTCTTCGTTGTAAGTATTGTAATGTTCATCATTCTTTAAAAATAAAAAATTTCCTAAGAAATCAAACTGATTATAAAACCATGTAATGGATACATATTTATCTATTTTTCCTGCAAAACTGATAAACAATTGTTTGTTGCTATAGTTGCTGTAAAAAACGTGTTTTACGTTTTCTATAGTTGTCTCGTGATTTTCTAGAATTTCATGTATCATGATTTTAATATACCTTTAGAAAACGTATATGAAAATTTTACTTATCATCTATCTTGTATTGTTTGTTTAACTACTATACTATAAGTAATTGAAATTATAGTATAATATGAATGCATGAGGTGGGATTTGAACCCACGAACCATAAAGGGTGCGATCTTAAGTCGCATGCGTTTTAATGGGTTATTTCGTTTGGAGCTACAACATTGTAACTTTATTCAAAGAATAATAACTGACCACTTCGCTACCCATGCATTACAACTCCTTAGTTGCTAGTTTCTTATGGTTAGTATGACGGGATGGTCATATTTCATTTATTGAATTGTTGTGGCTGTAAGAAACTATTTAATTTGCTCATATGCGGGTTCGAACCGCAGACCTTCGGCTCATAAGACCGATGCTCTAACCAACTGAGCTATACGAGCAATTTGAGTATGTTATACTATTCAACCATGAATAATTGTCTTTAAGTTTGTTTTCTACCATTCTTTTTATTACTCTTCTGTTTTTGGTTTTAAGTGGTGGATAGAATGATTGTAATTTGGTATAGGCCTTGTTAAAATCCTTGTTTTGAATTCTTTCCTACACTGCATACAACGGCGAAACGAACCATCCTGCAATAAAGGTATAGAAATTTTGTAGTTGCAAAAGATACATGTAGGATCATAGAGAATTGTTCCCGAATAAGTCGTTGGGCGTACATGCACTATTTGGTAAGCTTCATCTAAAGGTGTAAAATTCATTGTATATTGTTAGTAATAACATAGGTTTTAATTTTGTAATTGTTACTTTTTACTTTGTAATTGTTACTTTTTATCTTTTGACTTTATTTTATATGTATATATTAATGTATTTTAACGTAGAAACCATACTAGAAATAATTATTTATTTTATTATTGGAATAAAAATATTTTTTTATTCATCTGCTATCGGTACAGTTGTGTTTCAACATTATAAACCTGAATCGGAAGTTTCACACAAATTGTATACCTTCTTTTCTTATTGGAGAAAAAGAACAGAATTTATTTATTTTATTAGTATGGCTCTTTTGCTTATCATCATATTTAACCCATCTTACCAAAATAAAAAATACATAAACAAAGAAATGGGTATTTTGTTTTGGCTATTCGGATTCATTATTATTGTTACATCTGACTGGTCTATGACTTTTCAAGACATGGTAAAATGGTATCATATGCATGTAAAACATAAAACGAATTTGGTTGAATAATTGTTTATTGTAGGTTGTTATTTACCACAAAATATTACGGCTTAAATTATTTGCTGAATATTTGTTAGATTTCCAATGTCCTTTCATGTGTTTTGTTCGTGTCAAATAATTATGGCGTCTGGTTTTGTCTTTGTGTTTTGTAAAATCTTCGTACCCGATTTGTCCAAAGTTTACCCATTTACCATTTTTAGGATCATAAATACTATATTTTTTTTCAGGATTGATAGCAGGATACAATTTTGCGGATTTACCTAAATATTTATAAGCCATTTTTTGTGCTTGACGTGGGTTTGACCATTTACGAAGACTTTTGTTAAACTTTGTTTTCATTTTTCTTGTTCTGTGATTGTTCATATATTTATTTTTATAAAATAAAAAAAGATAAAACAAAAAAGATAAAACAAAAACTATAATTATTACGATTTACAAATTTCAAAGTAGATTACGATAAGTCATTTTTTTCATTACAATATTTCTACGGGACAAGGTCCTACTCCTGGTTCCTCAGTTCTGGTAACTCCTTGCAATACACTAGCATAACTTCGTGTGTCGCGATAGTCTACGGTTACTTGTCCATAACATATTTTTTCTATCATGATAAGTAACGCTTCGCTGCGATCTTCAATTGCTTGATTTATCCTTACTTTGTAATCAAAATAATCTGATACAATGAAAGATACAAAATCAGTTTCATTGTAACCTTGTTTCTTAAGGGCTTCATGTACTTGACGAATGTTTAATTTTCGTTTGTCTTCTTCTTCTTCTGTTTCATCTTCTTCAGACCGCGTTACTTCTGTTTCCGTTTCCCATACGCTGTCTTCTTCGCTCTCCTCGTCATCTTCGTCTTCTTGTGGAATATCTACCAGGTATTTTCTGCACATAGGACAGCTAAAAGAATTTGTAAAGTTACGAAATATACAAGAAGAATGGAAATGATGCCCACATTCCGTTGTACAACAGTCGCTATTTTCAATGATATTCAAACAAATAGGACAATCTCGTGCAGGAGTGTTCGTCGTCATTGTGTTGACCTTTTTAAAATGATAGATATATTTGATATTTATTGTAATTCAATAATGTATAAAAGGATTTCAATTTTTTATTAAAGTGGAACTTTGGTCCTTTCTCATTGAAAACGTCCATTAAAATTATTTCTGCGTTTTCAATGAGAAAAGGTGTAATAAAAAATTGAAATCCTTTTCATTCATTATGTTTATTCAACTATCTTTTATAACTTAATTTAAAACTACTATTTCAAAATGTTTGCACGTGAAGATTTATTTTACATGGATCGTACAGCTATTGACTACGCATTGTTTGTTCATGAAGAAATAGCAGAAGCATTTTACCAAAGTTCCCCCTATTTTGTTGCAGCAATTGCGATTGGTGGTAGTATGTATACAATGTCATGTATAGACGTTGCATTGTTTCTGTCTTCCATTCTCTCTATTGTTGCTCTCGGATATTTTGGATATATGATGATTAGCGAGTTGGATACTTGTTTGGAAAAAGCAAAAAACGAACGACTTGCACTTTTGGCAAAAATTGAGACACTGGAAAAAGAAAAGGAAAGCATGAAGACGGTTTTTAAACAAATGATGGGATCTATTTCGGAAGACGAAATTAAAAAAGTAATATAAAACATTTGTCTTTAAGGGTTTGACTTGTATTGAATAATTTGATTTTGATTTTGATTTTGATTTTGTAATTTTGAATAATAAATACTTCTTTTTTATTTATTATTTCTAGTAACTAAGCAATACAGTTACTTATTAGTTCGTTGTGTGTGTTAGATAGGATGTTGCACAAATAGAATTGGCGTTAACGTTTATATCTAGATTTGCTACATCAAATGCTCTGTAATAAGCATTAAATAAACAATTGGATGGATAAAATGCGGTTGAGGTATTTTGTGATGTACTGTTGTCTTGGTTACGCACCACCACTGTATTTTTTGGAGAATTGTAAAATGCAAAAATATTTGAAGGAGGAATAGGAGGAGTAAACGGTTTTGGAGACTGTCTGATAATAATGCTTTGAAGGGTGGATTCCACTTGTAAATCAGGATAATTTTTTGAGACAATATAGGCTGCCAAGTCTGCTTCATATTGTAAAGATCCATTGTAAATGGAATTTTTGTATGCTACACTCGGTGTATCGCCAATACCTGAACTAACTAATGGGATAGGATAAACATCATAATTAATGGATACTGTGTTTGGAAAAAATACAACATTTACTACTGTGGTTGCCTTGTATGACATGATAAATAGTATATAATATATGTTTATTAAATAAATTACAAATATTTTTAATTATTCCATACATAATCAAGAACAAAAAAAGGAGTAATTAATGATTTTTACATGATTCATTCAAGGTTCAATTCAAAATACAGGTAGGTAATAACAATTAAATAACCAACAATGTGTTTTTTCTTTTTCTTTCTTTTCTTTTTCTTTCTTTTCTTTTTTGTTTATTTTCAAAAATCAGTATCGCTATCTAACTCTGATTCAGTATCGTAATCAGCCCAATTCATTTTGGATGCCATGAGAGGTTCTGGCACGATCACTTGATAAGTGCGTTTTTTCTGCTCTTCTTCTTCATATTGTAGTTCCTTTTCGTACTGTTTTAGCATGCATTCTTCTTCCTTAGCCTGTGCAAGGTAAGCAACGCTCGCAAATGATAACACTGTTGCCGTTGCTTTTTGGATTTTATTCTCCATTTTACTCGCATTCAACTGTGGAAATTCTTCTTTTACAACAGTTTGTTTTACTACTTCTTGATCTTCGGTTTTTTCTTCTTCTTCATAGTCGCACAGGTCTAGTGCTGCAAACACATTACTTATAGCTCCAGACATTGGGATTTTCTTTTGATTGTGATCTTCCTCTTTTTTCTTAAACACTTGGGTTCGCTTCGCCTTTTCATTCTTTTTCAGAACAGCACAATATTTCACTGTGTGACCTGGATTAAAACAGTACTTGCATTCCAAAGCCAACAGGGTGGGACAGGCAATCTTCGCATTTGGGACCAAACTTGTTTTTACATAATGAGAAGTATATACACTTTCAGGTTTCCCTGCATCATGACAAACCTTGCAGTAAGGCTTCTTCACAGTGGTAGTAGGCTCTTGTTTTCTAGATGACATTGTTTTGTAAGATGCGTTTTAAATTTGATGTTTGATGTGTTAATTATTTATATTTAATTACTAACTAGAAAATCATTTCAATTTTTTTGTTCGCCTTTGAAAAAGGTTGAACCAAACATTTCATTCAAGGTCTCTGATAAAAAATTGAAATGATTTTCTCTCATTATAAAAGACATAAGTTATTGTATATCAAGCGATCTTAACATCTAAAAATGACCGAAACTAATATTGCTCTCTCTATTTATATTCCCCGTGTTCTTAAATTCCACACAGTGGAGTCTATTGCAAATACCTGTTTTCATGCAGGCATTGGAATAGTTCATCGCGTTGATTTTGTTGCGATTGAAAATGCAGAATATTATATGTCCGCGTTTGTTCACATGAAAGAATTGAATACTCGCTCTTATCTTGTAAGTGGGATATTATCCCAGTTTGCAGAAGAAAAACCTTACAAGTTCAATGTTAGTCCAAACGAGTTTTGGATTTTGTTGAAGGCGAAAAATGTTGTTCCTGACACACGTCTCAACATACACCAATTGGCCGAAAATCATCGTTTGTTGGAATCCACGATTGCTAGTCAAGAAGAACAAATCGCCCGTATGAAGGGCGATATTGAGCGATTGCAAGATACAGTTTACCAGCTTTTAGGGGCTGCTGTTGACCAGGGGAGCCCAGATGCGATTTACAACTGGCTAAAATACGGTAAAAATGATGAAGATGACGACGACTATGCGGACATGCCAGAACTCATTAGCCCTTCCGACGAAGAAGACGAAGAACCTTACGAAATCATGACCCCTAAATTTATAGGGAGAAATCTGGAGATGGAATTTTTAGATAGTCCATAAATAAATAAAAAATAATAATAATAAATTGTAATTTTGTTTGTCCCTTTTTAAACTTGTAAATATTTAATTAGTTAGCCTTTTTTCTTGAAATACGTTCATGTAAAGAAAATAAATTATGTAATCATTGCAAATGAGTTTAATTAATGAGCTTACATATGATTCTTTATTACAGGTCTACCAGAATAATAAAGAATCCATTGAAGATATTACACTGCAATATCTTCATTTGTTGTCTTTTCTAACACACACAGTGGAAATATCAAGAGAAGATTTTGTAAACAAAGTAATGGAAATTTCAAAAATTGGTGATATCGTTGTTTGTTATTCTATAGATGTACAAACAGGCAAAGTCAATATTGTCGGATCAGGAACCATTGTCTATGAACCTAAAATCATTCGCGGCTGCAAATATGTAGGCCATATAGAAGATATTGTTGTACACAGTGATTATAGATCTCACGGGATCGCCAAAAACATATTGCATTTACTTGTAGAAAAAGCGAAACAAAACAATTGTTATAAAACCATTTTAGATTGCAAACCAGAATTGGTTGCCTTTTATCAACGGAACGGGTTTCTAGAGAATGGAAATCAAATGACCATGTATTTTTAAATTTAATAACTTTATTAGGAATAAGTTATTTTTGTTTTTAAATAATATTAGTCAAGATATATGTCTCAACATGGTTTAGTAAAGAAGGATGGTCCAATCAATAAAATATTATTATTTGGATCTTCTGGAATGTTTGGGCAGTATGTTTACTCTTATTTCAAACAAAGTACAACTATTAGTGTGGAGGTCATTCCGATTCATTTCCGTATCAATGAGAAAGATGGGTTTGATTTGTTAGAACAAACGCTGTTATATCATGGAATTAATCATGAAACCTGCGTCATCAATTGCGTCGGATTAATTCCACAAAGGAAAAGTCGCGATAGTAGCGACAAGGAATATTTTTTAATCAACAGTTTATTTCCACATATATTGTGGCAATTGTGTAAAAAATACAATGCGAAAATGATCCATCCCACTACCGACTGTGTTTTTTCCGGAAAAAAAGGCAGGTATGTAGAAACTGACATACATGATGAAACAGGATCCTATGGCATGAGCAAATCATTGGGCGAACCTCTTGGCTGTACTTGTATACGCACATCTATTATTGGACGGGAACTATCCAATAAAAAGTCTTTTTTAGAATGGGTAATCTCAAACAATAACAGTACCATAAGTGGATGGTCTAACCATCAGTGGAATGGAATTACTTGTTTGGAGTACTGCGTTGTCATAGAACAAATCATTCAAGAAGACTTGTTTTGGACTGGAGTTAGACATATTTATTCACCAACACCTGTCAGTAAATATGAAATGGCAAAGATTATTTCCGAAGTGTTTGATCTCACTATTCAAATTAATCCCTTAGAGTCATCGGAACCATGCGATAAAACATTGGTATCTAATTATGATAGTATATTTAACATCAAAGAATTACACATTCAAATACGTAATTTAAAAGATTATATATTGTTACCAGTTATTATAAAATGAATACGTTACGTTGTTCCAAAGAACATATTTTTAATATAAAGAAAAAAGTACAAGAACCATCAGATGGTTCTATGTATTCTCATTACAGTATTAACCATTTTACCATAGATGAAAAGTCGGTTTCCATCGTAATGACTTCTTCCAACCGTACAAAACAATTGTATTTTACGTTGAAAACAATTGCAAATAGTAAGTTTAAAAACATTCAAGTAATTATAGTAGATGATTCCGATACGGATCCAGTTACAATAGCTGATTTAGACAACCTTCATTTACCGTTTTGTATAGATTTTATTAAAATCAAACGTGAACGTAAAAACTGGCACAACCCGCTTGTATCTTATAATATTGGTTTTAAATTCATAAGAGGAGGTAAGGTCGTGATACAAAACGCAGAGGTTTGTCATGTTGGCGATGTTCTGCAGTTTATCCACGAAAATGTTACTAACGACAAGTATTATACGTTTGACGTAAAAGCAAGCTTGAACTACGATACAAATGCACAACTGTATAAGAAAAACACGAATGATATTAGTATATACAAAGAAAAAGAATTATTTTTTATGTGGTATCAAGCAGACCATAACATTCGTAACTTGCATTTTTTAACGGCATTAACCAAATATACTTTTGATAAAGTCAAAGAATTTAGCTACGATTATACGATGGGTTCTTGGTATGATGACAACGATTTTGTATTGAAAATAAAATCTAATGGAGTTACTATTGTTAACATTTTTTATTACAAACATAACATTGGAGGAATCCATTTGTATCATGGCATGGCGTCTGATACTTGGGATGTAAACGTAGAAGAAAATAGTGGGTTATTTGAAAAAAAAAGAAGTCTATATGAGTCAGTTGGTATTTACCTTGATCTAACTAAAACAATAGAAGACTTTGAAACAAAATATAATATGCTGTTAATGAGTTGATTTTTATAATATTATATATATAATATATATTGTATATTATATATTGTATATTGTATATTGTATATTGTATATTGTATATTGTATATTGTATATTGTATATTGTATATTATATATTACATATATTATATATATTCATAATCTATATAAAAATATATTATGAATATTTACTACAATGAAAAAAACAGTGGTAACAATTACAGGAATACGTCCTGATTTTATTCGTATGTGTCATGTATTTAAAGAGTTAGACCAAAAGTTTAATCACGTTTTAATACATACTGGTCAACACTTTGATACTTTGTTAAGTGATGTATTTTTTAAACAGTTGGGTATAAGAGATCCTGACTACGTGTTAGATACCGGAAAAGTAAGTGCAAATCATTTTGAACAATTAGCCTATTTATCTGTTGCTGTACCGAAATTATTTGAAGAAAAAAATATACATCCTGATTTGGTTTTATTTTTGGGCGACTCTAATTCTGCAGGGGTTTCTTTTCCGTTGAAAAAAGCAGGTTACAAGATTGGACATATTGAAGCAGGTATGCGGTCTTATGACAAACGAATGTTGGAAGAAATCAACCGAACAGTATGTGATCATTGCAGTGATATGTTATTTGTCTATCACGATGACTATAAGGAACAGCTTAGAAAGGAGAACATTACAAAAAATGTGTTTGTGGTTGGAAATACCATTGTAGAGCCGTTTTCTATGTTCAAGGAAAGCATTACATGTAATCCAAAAGCAAATAATCTCATTTTGCTGGACATTCATCGTCCAGAGAATTTTAATTATGTGAACCGGCTTAAAAACATTTTTTCCTTTGCAAATAAATGCATAGACAAATACAATGTTCCTGTAAAGTTGCTTTACTTCAAACGACTGAAAGATCAAATAGATAAACATTCATTAAACTTGGGAAAAATAGAAATGGTTCCTTTGTACGCCTATAAGGAGTATTTAGAAACCATCTATCATTGTCGTTTTATTATCAGTGATAGTGGAACAGGACAAGAGGAACCTGCGCTTCTGGGAACCCCTGTTGTTGTTCCTCGTGATTTTACAGAACGTCCTCAAAGTTATCAGTACAATTGCAGCGTTCAGCTATCGGTGGAAAACGAAGATAGCTATAATGCAGAAAATGTCTTTGAATGGTTGGAAAATATACATTCTGGACATATTAACATAGATTCGTCTTGGTTAGGAGAAGGGAATACCAGTAAACTCATTGTTTCTGAGATAGATAATTTTTTCATGGATTCGTAGTTTTACCATGTATTATTTACGCTATTATAGTATAAATGATACCCAAGATAGTTTTTACTTACTGGGAAGGAGATCAGCTTTCATGGTTACATTACTATACAATTTATTCACTAATTAAATTAAATCCTGATGTATCCGTTATTATTTATACTTCAACAGTCGCATCCGATAATTTTGTAAAATGGAATAGTTCTGAACATAGTATAAAATTTCGTAATACTATTACTTTGGATAAAATACGGAACATTAGCGTAAATATTCAAGAGAAACGAATAGATTTTGAGAAAGAATACAATGTAGACAATAATCTTTCGTGTATTTATAAAGCTGATTTTATTAGAATCGCAAAACTATATGAACATGGAGGAATGTGGTTTGATTTTGATATATTATTTATAAAAAAAATACCCAATTATTTGTTTGAAACTAGTTTTGATTTACTATATTTCAAGTATCATGGTACTATTCCAACTGGATTGCTCTTGTCTACCCCTAAAAACATTACAATCACAAAAATATATGTAGATGTAGTTTCAATTATTACGCAAATGAAATGTGACACCATTAAGGGTTATCAATATATAGGCCCTCATTTATGGACTAACTATATGCATTCTTTGGAAAATGCACATTGTTTGCAAAATGATTTGGTGTATCCTTATTTATGGAATAAAATTCATTTATTCTTTGAATCAAACCATGATTGGATTAAGAATGAGACATTTGGTATTCATTGGTATAATGGTGGACAAGATGCTAAAAATTATATTAATCAACTTAGTAATGATCATATAGAACCAATAAAACGTGTTATTGATAAATACTTGTGTTATATTAAAAACTTGTAAAATAATATAAAAAATAATATTATTATGTATGTATAAATGCATAATAATATTTTATCGGATAGAAACGATATTCATAATTTATTTTTAGAGAAGTCGCCATTTCCATATGGAAAACTAGACCATTTTTTAAATACCTCTTTTGCAACAAATCTTCAGCAAGAAATATTATCTATTCCACAAGAATCATGGGATAGATATGATAACCCGTTTGAACAAAAATATACTTTACGAGACAAATATGCATTTCCTCCTTTACTACAACAGTTATTTGATGCGTTGACTAGCGAATCTTTTGTATCCACATTATCAAGCGTAACTGGTCATGCATTATTATTAGACACAACCCGAAATTTTTGGGGTGTACATACATACGGTCCAGGTGATAAATTAGATATTCATGTAGATGCTGGTCTTCACCCAACATTAGGTCTAAAAAAACAGATCACGCTTGGTATATATTTAAGTTATGAATGGAAAGAAGAATATGGATGCAATTTAGAAATATGGCGAGGCGATAACTGTTCCAAAAACGATGCAAAGATTTTAGAAAAAATGGATAGTATTGCTCCTCTGTTTAATCGTTTGATATTATTTGAATGTAATGACTATGCGTGGCACGGAAACCCAGAACCTGCCAAGAGTCCTCAAGAAAGTAAACGCATCTTCGTAACTCTTTCTTATTTGAGCGAAAATTACAAAGATGATAACAAACGGAAAAAAGCATTTTTTGTTGCAAGACCTGGAGACCCGGTTGACCATGACAAAGATAAGTTACGGTTGTTAAGAGCTGATCCTGAAATGTACAATAAAGTTTATAGATTGTAGTTTATACATTTTTAATCCCTGGAATTATTTAGGTTAATTCGGGTTAATCAATTAAAATAACGTAATACAGTACAAATTATTTAATTTTGGATAGATAGTTAATAATTATTTTAATACATGTTACATATTATATATTTTATATTTTATATATGGACTATTTGAAAGTATATACTGACTGTTTTAATACACCATACTATTCAATTGAACATCATATACAATATGATTTTGCAGTTAATAACATATTATCTTTGTATAAAAATAACTCTACATTCAGTTTAATTGATGTTGGTAGTGGTAGAGGCGCACTGATCAATCTTGTGAAATCCAATTTTGCGAATTCAAATATTACATCTGTTGATCTTGATAAATTTAATGATATACCAGTTAATTTCAAAAAATGTAATTTATCATTATATCAAGATAGAGATAATCTTTTAACTTCCAAATATGACATACTAACTTGTACTGACGTATTAGAACATCTTGATAAATCATTTATAGAGGATGTTATTTTGATGTTTTCAAAACTGTCAAAGGATTGTATTTTTGCAATAGCAAATCATTCAGATATTATAAATAATGTACAACTGCATACAATACAAGAAAATGATTTATGGTGGGATGACAAATTGTTGAAATATTTTTCTATTACAAAAAAACAAATAGAATATAATGGTCAATTATATATGTATGTATGCAAAAGTAAACAAACTTAATAAATATTTATACAATTCTTTGTAAATATTATTTTTCAAATAATATTTATTATTAATTTGTTTATTCTTGATTTTGTATTCGTTAAATATGTGTATTCTATATCAAACCTAAGTTTTCCATAAACTCTCTTAGTTCTTCCTTTGTCAATGGATTCAGTTTGCTATTGTAGTTTTGTATGTCTTCGGTAACCAATAGGTTTTTATAAGGAGGCTTGATATGCATATACCCTTTTTGTGTTTTTACAAGACGCATCGCTTGTGTTTCGCTAATTAATGATTCCAACATTTTTTCGCCAGGTCTTAAACCCGTTATTTTGACTGGCTTGTTGTATTTTTCCGAAAATATTTCCATTAAGTCTACTAGTTTCATGGAAATGAGTTTTGGAATAATGGTGTCTCCTGATTCGCCGTTCGTAATCGCATACTCTATAAGCTGAACGCTTTGTTCCAAGGTCATGACAAATCTTGTCATATCTTCATGTGTCAACGTAAACTCTGTTACTTCTGGATCTCTTCCTTTTTCGTGCAAAATAGGAATAATGCTTCCTCTAGAATTGAGTACATTCCCGTAACGAATATTCACAAATTTACGATTCTTTATATACAACGATTTCTCAACAAAAGCGCTTTCAGCTAATCCTTTGGACATTCCGTAAACATTCGTTGGTTCACAAGCTTTGTCGGTACTTACCATGACAGTACACTCTAAATTCGTAAGGCGGTCATTATTTTTTTCAATCGCATTGAGCACGTTCATAGGTCCCATGGTGTTTGTTTGCAAACATTCGTAAATAGCATATTCGCATCGTTCTATGTGTTTCAAAGCTGCCATAACAACAATGATATGGGGTTGTTCTCTTAAAATGGCATTTTCTACACTATTGTAATCACGAATATCTCCTATAATAAATTTCAAGTTAGGGGTCTTATAGTGCAAACTCATCTTCCAATGTTTGCATTCATCTCTTGAATAGTTAATAATAGTATTATGTTCTATATACGTATCAATAAATTTCCTACCTAACGACCCTGATCCTCCAAATAGCATTATTTTTTTGTCGCACAACATGTAATATATATATATTATTTTATAATAAAATTATTTTTATATGCATGAATTATAATATTATTTTTTTCTTAAATAAGTTTTTTTCTTAAATAAAATTGATTTGTTTTTCCTAATTTGTATTGTTTTCATTCAATAACTTAAATCTGACAGACTGACATAATTTGTAAAAATGGACGTACGTATGAAACGGTTTTGTTACTTCCTTCAAGTGGCAAAATTGGATTTCAAACAGTACCAGTATGACGGTGTACAATGGTGTTTGCACAATGAACTGGAACCAGCGGTAGTTCCAAATGCAGTTGCACGTGTTCGCGGCGGTCTTATCGTGGATGAAATGGGGCTCGGAAAAACCATTATGATGATTGGTACCATGTTTGCTCATTTGGTTCCGCGAACGCTTATCGTGTTGCCACCCATTTTGATACAGCAATGGTATAAGGAAATTTATCGTACCTCTGGACATAAAGCTCTGATCTTTTATGGTCAAGGAAAACAGAAAATTAACAAAGAAATGTTAGAAAATTCGCGGATTGTCTTAACAAGCTACAATCATGTTGTGTATCTTAAAAAAAATACCGAAATGGTAACAAATGTTCTTCATACTATTTTGTGGGATCGTGTCATTTTTGACGAAGCCCACCATTTACGTAACAAAAAAACGTCACGGTTCTTAGGATGCACTGCATTGAAAACGAGTATTCGTTGGTTTGTCACTGGAACACCCATTCAGAATAAAATAAACGATTTTTACAGTTTGTGCAGCGCACTTGGAATGCCTGCCGAGTTTTACAGAAACGATACCGGCTTGGTCTTTATTCGTGAACATTTTGTCTTGAAACGAAGCAAAGCAGATGTGGGCATTGCATTGGAGGCTGTTCAAGAAACTAATGCTCTTGTTCCTTGGGCTACGTTGGAAGAAAAAATAATGTCGGAAGAGATACATAGTTCGGTTCGCATGTGTGGGGTTTCAGACCAACGAAGCGGATTGTTTTCCAAACAATTGACAAGTCCGTTGATTGCGATTTTAAGAGCCAAACAATCTTGTATTATGCCGACTTTGATGAGTCATAACATACAGGAACTGGTTACGAAAGGTGATTTGGATTCTTCTTATTTAAATAAAACGAAACATGGTATAAGCAAAATCCAGGCAGTACTTCATACACTTTTGCGACGAAAATTGAATGGCAAGGGAAAAATAGTATTTTGTCATTATCGGGCAGAGATTGATTATCTTGCGGCAAAGTTAAAAGAAAACGGCATGTCCGTTGCTATTTTTGATGGACGGTCGCATGGTAAACGAAAGATGAGACAAATTAGCGAGAAATACGACGTGTTGATATTGCAAATTCAAACTGGTTGCGAGGGGTTGAATTTGCAGGAAAATTATAGTGAGGTTTATTTCGTGAGCCCACATTGGAATCCATCTATTGAAGACCAAGCAGTTGCTCGCTGTCACCGCATTGGACAAAAACAAGTAGTGGAGGTTTTTAAATTTACAATGACTGATTTTGATGCTGAAGGAATTACATTGGAATCTTATATTCGCAAGGTTCAAGGTATTAAGCGACAAGTTCGTGATAAAATATTAGGTTAATCATGGTTGTTATTTTGTTTGTTATTTTGGTATATGTAAATCACCTCTCTATTAACAAGTATAAATATTCTTTGTTTCTATTCCAAATTGTCTTTCTTTTTCTTATTCTTTTTCTTTTTCTTATAAAAAATACATTTAAAAATATGTATTCTTTGTATAATAATGAAATATGTACTCCTAATTTGGTTGGCTCATTTACTTTCGTTATGTTCCATTGATTCTTTTACGCATAAGGGACTCATCAAATACTACACAGATATATCTTTCAGGCTTCATGCAAATAAAAACAATACATGCGACAATAAAAGTAATGCAGGGGTTGATGGCAGATACCCTCATGACAATGAAGAACCGAATATAGATTCCATCAAAACTCATATTCATCAGCTGTATATATTACGATTATTGCAAGATAACAACGTAAACATCTATATTAAAATGCAAGTATTGAATAAATACGATGAATGGTTTGGACTACAGTCTAGTTATAGATCTCATTTAGAAGCAGGAGGGTTATTCAAGAACTGGAATTGGGATAAGTATCAGGATTTTGAAATTTAGTTGATGCTTCTTTTTTATAAGCAATTGTTTGTTTTATTGTTTTTATCAATTCTTCTTTTTTTATTCGTAAGTGTGTAATTGTTTTTTCATTAAGAACCATTTTTTCAGTATTTAAAGTTTGCATTTTATGATTTACTCGTTTACCAAATTTTGCATCCAATAAAATAGATAATACATTGTTTTTTTGTTCCAGTTCAGAAATGTTGATTTCCAATTCAACCAGTTTATTGTTTAACGAAACCAACTGTTCCTCCAATCGTGTCTGATACCTTTGTGAAAGTTCTTCCAAGGATGTAACAGATAATAATTCTGATTCTACCCCTGATTCTGATGAAGATGGTAAATCTGTATGAGTTTGTGCCATTCGTTTTCCTAATTTTACAAAGGGACTATCCATTTTTTGAACCTTTGAGAAAGCTTGTAGTTTGCTCAATTTTTTTTCAAATCAAAGAACACTGCACGAAATAATACCAAAATAACACAACAGTTTTAAAACATTTTTAGTGAAACATGACATCAAATTAGCAATAGTTGGAATTTTAATCACTATTAAGTATTCTTCTTCTTTTTCTTCTTCTTTTTCTTTTTCTCCTTCTTCTTCTTGTTGCTTTCCTTGTTCTTGTTCTCCTGTAGTATGTGCATCATGTACAGGTTGTGCTTTTTTGTAATTTTTAATAATAATTTCTTTTTTATACTGTTTATCCTTATGACTGTATTCCTTTATGTACATATATTGTTGTTTGTCGTACTCATCGTTTAATGAAAAGGGATACGATTGTTTTCGGGTATGTTTATGATTGTGATTATGGTTATGATTGTGATTAGTATGTTTATCTTTATATTGAGTTTTATATAGTTTGGACAAATCTTCATTGTCACTGTCGTCTGTGAATTCGCGAGAGAGCGGAAACGTACGCCGATTTTTATGATAGGTTGGTTTATTTATCGGTACTGAATCATGTTCTTTATCTAGTTCATTTGTTCTGGACTGTTTGTGGGAATTCATGGTATGAATGTAAAGTAAAAAATAATATATATTATATAAAAAGAAATTTGTAATATTCAATTTGTAGTATAATATTTGTTATTTTTTATTATTTTTGTTATTTTTTATTATTTTTGTTATTTTTTATTATTTTTGTTATTTTTTATTATTTTTGTTATTTTTTGTTTTTATTCACTTTATTTAACCATCATTATTTTACGGGGTTGTATATGTCCACCAACCAAAACCAAGTTACGTGTTTGAAAGATAAATTTTAGTTAAAATGTTTTACTTAAAATATTACAACGATATGAATGAACAATATGCAAAATTATGATTTTGTGTTAGTTAGATTACACCAAACGTCTCATTGTTTTTTTCTTCGTTGTCTGCCTCTTCTACGCTGGAGCTTAGCCACTCTAAGCGCTGGTCTACATGGGCATAATAGTATGAGCGTTCCATTGTCCGTTGTGGACTGGATAAATAATATTCATCCAATATTTTATCCATGTTTTTGTTTTTTATTTGCGGTGGCATTTCTTTCTGGGAAGCATCCTTGAGTCTCCAAGAGGTGATACGTGTTTGAAGAATCACTGATAACTGGGATTCAAGTGTGACTCCTAACGGGTAGTTATAAATGACACTGTTGTCTGTATTCAAGTTCGGGTCCATTCCCAATGATCTTGTAAGAGGACGGGATTTGTATTTGCGGAGACTAGTCATTTGGTCGTAGTTTGTTTTTTACTTAATGGGTTCGGTTTACATTTGACTTAACCTAACGTTTAAAAAGTATTTCAATTTTTTATTTCTAACTTTAATTTTAATATGTCTCTTTTTTATATGAAAAAAAACATATTTCGTAAAAGCAACAAAAAGAAAAAGACCAAAATAAGAAAAACCAAAAGACACTTAAAAAAAACGAGAAAAAGTAAACAAACAAAACGTCTCTTTTTGAGAATTGGTGGCAATGGGAATAATAATTTTAATCTTGAAACTCAACCTTTCTTGCAAGGACAGTCGTTAAGTTATGTTTCGCCTGGAATCAATACCACATCGGACAAAATGGATCCATTGAAAGAGGATCTTCAAATAGAAATAGAAGAGGAAGAATCGCCTCTTCTCTATTTTGAGGAAGCCATAGACGAGTACCAATCCTTTTCTTATTCTATCAGTGGGTTCTTAAGAGAAAACATTGTGGATTATTATTCTAACAAAAGTATTTCGGATCTCTTTAGGACATGCGGAGAGGATATTCCAAGAAATGAAAAACAAATACAAGCAGAGATACTTAAATGCATCAAACAAAATATGACCCAGACGACACAAGTGATTCATACATTGGATTTTATTTTTGAAAATGCATTGTGTCCAACGTTTCAAACCAAAACGGTGTTGTTTAGAGGTACGGATCGTCCCTACGAAAAAGACGACATTGCAAAGACAGGACAACCAGCTGTTTTAATGAAATCTTATGTGTCTACCACAAAAACATTGGCGAATTTGTTTGACATGTACAAGAAAGGGGATAAAATTTTATCTAAGAAAGATCGCTGTTGTGTCAATGCATTGATTGTAGATGAAGGCGTTCCTTATTTGGATCTAGAAATAGCTGGTAATCCATGGACTTATCAACAAGAAGTATTGCTTCCACGTGGACTGGAATTAGTCCTCCTTGGTGAAGATAAGTACACGTTTGAATCCGTTGACTATGTCATGTATTTTTATAGAGTACGGCTGCATGGAACCCCGTATCATGCTCCCGATCTAGACTTATCGTTTGGTACTCTAGTAGACCCTCAAAAAATGCTCTCTTTACTCACGGTTCAAAAACAACTTATTTCTGAATTACCTGATCACATTCAAATAGAACAAACTGGTATCTCTAAAAAAATTATGGACAAAATGGAACAGATGGAGTGGCAGTTAGATACGTATTCAACGAATGTCATCAAATATGTATGCAGAAAAGAGCGTTATGTATCTATCTGTAACTATCTTTTGCATGAGTTGCAAGAAATCAATGCATTGGTGCTTGAGAATCATCTACAAAAACCGGATTACGAATCTTCTTATCGCCATATTGTGGATGCTATTAGTGAATGAGTGTTAGAAGAAAGAAAAAAGGTTCCAAAACGCTAATTAATTAAATTGGTTGATTACAATCGGACAAAAACATGTGAGTGAGTTTTTATTTTTTATTTTTATACGTCGGGAAGGGCGAAACGGTCTACATCGTTCATCGTGAGGTCGCGAAGATAAAACTGGTTGACGTAATCGTAATTGATCTTGTACTTTTTTAAAGGGTTGTAAAGAATGTGGATCCACTTGATGATTTCCAAAGCAAATGCGGGGTTCCCTTCTCCCACTATGTTGAGAACATAGGTTAGTTTCGTTCTATTTTCCGATGCGCTATACGTTTCCCAAAATGGATCATAGTCTGGGTTTGCAATAGTTTCATTCGCTTGAATAAAAGGAACCTCTCTGGTTGCGTCTTTGCGCGTCATAAACGACAAAAACAGAGGGTTCGTGCAAATCTTTGTTAAAAATTTGTGTGCTACCTTACCGTGCATTTTTCGTAAGAGCGCCGAGGTTTTGTAAGATTTTCGGGAAGAATTCTTACGAGAAGGATTCTCCATAAGCTTTATGTAGACACTGAGCGGTAGAAATTCACGAATGACCTGCACTAATTCTTCGGGCAGTTTCTTGGTAATTTTAGAGAGTAGCTGGCTCTCCTGTTTTTTTTCCTTTGCGTGCTTGGCTTTGTCGGTGGTTACTTGATTGCGCTCTTCGTAGAGAGCATTCGTCAGTTCCAGACTTGTTAGATAAATATCTTCTCCAATCTTCTGCAGATCATCTTTCATGGTTTCTTCGTTCATCATCAGATCTTTCTCCTCCTTGAGAGAGGCTTCATAACGACGTTTGGCGTCCTGCATCTGGACAAAAGCACGATCCGTGGTGCGTTTGGCCGTACTTCGTGCGGCTTGGGTATCCTGAAACCGTTTGGTTATATCTGCTTTTTTGGATTGTAAATCAATTACAACCTGTTGCAAACTGTCTTTTTTTTTAAGCATCGCTGACGGCATTTTTAGGTTGACTTGTTCAATTTGATTTGATTTGATTTGATTTGATTTGATTGGTTTATAGATTTGGAGAAAAGTATTTCAATTTTTTTAAGAAAAAAGAAAAAGGTAATTAAATGATTGTTACAACAGGGGTTAGTATTTACAAAGTAGTGAGTTTCTTTTTCTTTTTCTTTTTCTTTTTCTTTTTTCTTTAGCGTGTTGGCGGAGTCATTTTAGGCGTGTTTAAAGCATCGGTGTCTTCATCATAAGCAATGTCGTCCGGATGAATAAAACCAAGTTTTGGTTTTGTAGGTGCAAAGGATCCTGCTCTCTTTGTTTTGGGACGTGTAGGAATCTTGAAAACAGTCCATTGTTTTGGATCTTGGTAAACAATTCGTCCGAATTTGGTTGTGATTTTACGTTTCAAATTTTGGGCAGCTACATTGTCAAACCAGCCATGCAATTGAATCACTGCTGTTTTGTACTTTCGTCCATATTCGTCCGTCTTGTATTCAAATTGAATGTCTGAAACAGCTGCCAATTTTTGTTTCAAAAACACATGCGCCATCTGTTGCTTCGTAATCATAACAGATACCCTTGGAATAAATAATTGAGTGCACGACATTGTAAGGAGAGATTTTTAAATTTGATGATTTTTGTTTTTTGAATTGGTATACTTATCTTATGAAAAAGCATTTCAATTTTTTTATCTGTTGTACTTTGTGTTATCTTTATGCGTTTTGTGTAAAGTAATACAAATAGTTTCATTATACAAATTATATTTATATTTATAGTTATATTTATAGTTATATTTATAATGAGTAATCCTTTACCCACCGGTTACGAAACGTTTGATCCAACTACGAACACTTTCGTAGATTTAGTGAACATATTTGAACCATTAAACACATCAACGCCATTGCCCTACAGCACAGGTTACTATTCGGGAAATTATAGCAGTGACTTATCTGCGGTATTTGCTCCAGGAACAGGTCTTACGTATAATACTGGATACTCCGTTAGCGGACACGGTGACCTCAGCAGTATATTTGCTCCCATCGTAACCGTAACAACCCAGAACATTAGCAACACTGCCATACATTCCTATCCAAATGCTTATGTATTTAACATAGGAAGTGATAACGGTAATATTGGTACTGCAACCATAACATTCAGTCGTTCTCTCACGGTTAATATACTTGTGGTTGGAGGAGGTGGAGGCGGAGGAAGCGGAGGATCAGATACAGGTGGGTCGCCTACTACTGGAAGTGGCGGAGGTGGTGCTGGTGTCATTAGCACGACTATAGCAGTTTCAGCTGGAACACACAATATTCAAGTTGGAAATCAGGGTACGGGAGGAATTTGTACTCCTATAGGAGGTGCTTTCTTTACTCCAGCTCAAGGAACCTCTGGCAGCCAATCTTCTTTTGATAATTACATAAGTTATGGCGGCGGAGGAGGAGGCTGGAATGGTGGTAGCGCTGGTGGACCTGCAGGACAAAATAATCAGAACACGGGAACTGGTGGAATTGGTGGAACTTATAGTGCTAATGGAAGCGGTACCTCTTATATCACTAGTGTTACGGTATCACAGCTACCTACTTCTGTGATCATTGTTGCAGGTGGGGGCGGTTGTGGAAATATTCAATATGGCGGGTACGCAGGGTTGGGGACTGGAGGAGCCATTGGAGATAGTAATAATGGTGTTAATGGAAACAGTGGTGCAGGTTACGGAAGTGGCGCTGGGGGAGGCGGTAGTGTTTATAGTCCAAATCCCTTAAGTGTCCCGTATACTTGCGGAAATGGCGGAAATGGCGGCAATGGGGTCGTTATTGTGTACTGGTAAAAAAAGTACAGTGGTTAAAATATATGTATCATCATCTTAAAGGATTGTTTTGCTTTGTTTTGCTTTGTTTTGCTTTGTTTGTTTAACATGGAATTGGTATTGTTAATTTAGCAGCGCGATCACGTATCAAAGTCGTATACTTTATCGTGTACTTTTTCAATGGGTTACACAAAATCCGCATTGTCTTCATGATGTGGTAAACAAATTGTGGATTCACTTCTTTCGCTATGTTCAAGATATAGCGGATCCGGATTTTCTCTTGCACATAATATCCATTGGTTCTACTTCTACCATAAAAGGGCGCAAACACTGGATTTTGCACCAGATCGCCATGTTCGTTGTGAATTGTAGGTATCTGTCTTTTCGCTTCTTCGGGTGGCAAGAGGTTCACAAATTCTTGACTGGTGCATATAATGCACAAAAACATATGTGTCATTTGTGGCGACATCTTGTTCAGTATCGTGGAGGTTTTTTGAAGAGATTCCAATAACTCTATACGAACGTTAAAGGTCAAATACTCGCCAATGATTTTTACAACATCTTCCGGTAACTTGTTAATCCTTGACAAGATTGGTTCCACTTCTGTTTTGTTTTTCTTAGCGTTTTTGAGTTGTTCTTTTTGTGTCACTTTTTCTGATTTTTCAGTCTCTTCTTGAATCACTACTGCCAGTTCTATCTCTTTTGAATCTATGTCACGGGTTACCTCTTCTTTTCTATAGATCAAACTGGTTTTCCGATTTGTGAAAATTTTGTGGTCATTGATCGCTTGGCTGTATCTTTTCTTTGCCGCTAATATTTCTGCATATGCTTTCGCGGCATTTCTTCTGACATTCAATAGAGATACATCATTCTCGCTGATTTCGGCGTTAATGCCCGTGCTTTTTTGGGTTAGAACGGACAGTTCCTCTCTCACTTTTTTACTCTTGGGTACTTTTGGAATGGACATTTGTGGTCTTTGTTAGTATTTGGTATTGATGTTTAAGTCCTTTGAAAAGGCATTTCAATTATTTTTAGGGGAACCAAGTTTCCCCTATGACCCCTCCTTTTACACCTTTGGACATTTAAAACGCCTATAATTTATAGTCAATTTTATTAAAATTAATATATATATGTATTCTATTCGTCCTCTAAAAGAATTAACATCAGATAAAAAAGAATTAGTTTTTATACATACACCAAAATGTGGTGGTTCATATGTTTCTTCTATTTTATCACATCTAAAAATTACAAATAAAGGTCATGAACAAGCAATTTTAGACAAAAACTATATTTATTTTACGGTTATTAGAGATCCAGTTGAAAGGTTTGAGAGTTTATTAAATTATCGTTTGGATGAAAAAAAACCTAGAGATGATTGGCCAAAACATTTATCATATGTGTATGATGATATAAATATTAAATTAGATGAAATTATTTCAAAAATGACAGATAAAGAGATTTTAGGTTTTTCGCCATATAGAACAATTAATTATTGGATAAAAAATGTAGACATTATTATAACTTTAGATAATTTACCAAAATTATTAGAACATTTTGGATATACATATGATATTAGTTTTTTTAAACCAATTAATGTATCAAATAAATTAAGAGGCAAAATAAATCAGAATAACAAGGATAGATTACAAAATATATTTTACGATGATTTTAAAATATATAATATGGTAATTAATTCGGCGTTTTAAATGTCCAAAGGTGTAAAAAGGAGTAACCATTCTTTCTGAACAAGGAGGGGTCATAGGGGAAACTTGGTTCCCCTACAAATAAAAATTGAAATGCTTTTTCTGAATAGTAGATTATCAAAACTAACCAGTAATACTCTATATATGTAAATACGAACTACGAAATTTGAATTTTATCCTGTAAAATGTCTGAACAAACCTTTGACTACTTGAATGCGATGTATGAATATGAACGTTCACAGAACATTGAATCCATTTCTTTAAGGAGAGCGCGCGCCTACTTGCTACACGTCTCTCAAAATGCTCGCGGATTTCGTCATGGTCCGTCTCCGTTGGCAGCACGCCGTCCAAAACCGGTTGATAAATCGTTTACTAATCCTATTAAAACAAAGGTTAAGTCACTTAGTAGGATTGAGTTGTCTGCCTGTTGCGCTGAAGATTGTTCCATATGCATGGAATCGCATAACAAAATAGATACGGTTACTACCAGTTGTGGTCACGAGTTCGGAAAAAAATGCTACACCAATTGGCTACGAGCGCCTCATGGGAACCAGTGCTGTCCGGTCTGCCGCAAACAATCACCCGGTCTTGTATCCTATCGTGTGCGCGCGACCAGGAAAGTTCATCCTTAAGTTGAAAGTAATTATTTTTAAAATTGTAACTAATTAACTAACTATCTTTGTTCAATCTATCTTACTTTATTATTTTATAAATAATAAATATCTTTGTATTATTATAAAATTATATAGTTTTATTGTATATAATGAAAATATATGCTTTTATACAAGTCTACAATGAAGCAATAACTGGTAACTTAGAAAGATGTTTGAATAACTGCAAACAGTGGGCATCAGATATAATTATTTATGATGATAAATCTACCGATAACAGTGTTGAAATTGCTAAAAAATTTACAAATCATGTTATTTTAGGCGAAAAAAATGAATGGACTAAAGAAACATTTCATAAACAAACTATGTTAGAATATATTCATAAAATGGATGTAAAGCCTGATTGGATACTATGGATAGATTCTGATGAAATTGTTGATAGAAAATGTATAAATGAACTAACCGAATTTTGTAAAACAAACATGGATAGCAGTATTGATGCATTTTCTTTTCAACAAATTAATTTATGGAGGGGAGAACGTTATTATAGAACTGATGGACTTTTGTATGGGGATAATTATAAAGGTCCCGGTTGTCCCGGTTGGTTTGTACGATTATGGAAGTATCATTTAAATATGCGCATGAATACTTTAGTTGGTCCCGACCACATATTATTTCCTATTACTATTCAAAATATACAGCCATGTGAATTTAAAATAATTCATTATGGTTTTAGTAATTATAAACAGTTGATGAAACATATATGTGTTCATTCTTATACAAAGCAAGAGTTAATAGAAACTGCTAATGGAGATATATATGTAAAATTAGCTAATAACGGCGCTGAATGGGCTAAAACTTACGTAGTAAACGGAAAAGGAGTTCCAAATATGTTTTTGAACGAAGAACAATTAACTGTTAAAGTCTGCCCTGATACTTGGTTTCCTCAAGAAAATATCCCATCTGTTTATATTAACTATGAAGAACCTAAACCATTTCCGATTAAAGAATTAATAATTTATGATGATATAAAGACGAACATACTATTTATGGGTAATTGTCAAGTAACCGTTATTTACAGATATTGTAGTTATTATTTAAAAACCAAAATTGAATACTTAAATATAGTATATGATTTAAAGGAGCGTACAGACCGAGTAGATTATTTAATAAAAAATGCAGATATTATTGTAACACAACCTTTCTATGGAAATCAGTGGTATTATTGTCATAATAAAATTCAAGACTTGAAGAAACCATCATGTTACATGTTAACAATACATAGTTTATATTATGATGGTTATTTTCCTTATTGTAATATTTCAAATTATAATGATTTACCCCAAGATGATAATTTATGTGATACAATAATAGACAACTCCAACAAATCATTTAATGAATTACATAAAAGAGAAAACGGCGAAGGTGAATACGTTAAAATAGATATACCTATTTGTCATTTTATAAAAGATAATTATAAAAAAACAAGATTATTTCTAAGGCGGAATCATCCATCAAATTATTTACTAAATTTTTATGCATATTCAATTTATAATAAAATAATAGAAGAGGTAAATTACTACAAAAATAAACCTATTACTGAATATAATACTATATTTGATACTAGTAGGGAAATGTTAAATTCAAAAGAAACCTATGAACATATTGATATGATTACTTATAAAACATTAGAATTGACATTTAATAATAACTTATGAAATTAGTTAAAAAAATCTCTGGTTAATACTGTATAAATTTTTATGACATGTCCGTTGTAGCTGGCATTATATTTACTTGGTAAAATTTTAAAATTAGTATCACTATTAAGTTTTTCTTTGTAATTAGATATATTAATATTATTGTTAAGTATGTATTTACCATAACATAAACCTTGAGTATTTTTACAAGTATAAAAATATAAATTATTTGAATCTAAAATAGTAAAACTTATCTCTATATTAACTATCTCTGACAAATTTAGTATTTTTATTTTATCAAAAAAGGTTCGTTCTAAAGACCTAAACTGAACTTCTGGACCTAATATATATTTATCCTTACTATTTATATAGTTTAGTTTTTCATCTCCCATTTCATTTATAAGATAGTCAAAGAAATTGAAATGTGTCTTGCCTATTACATAAAAATTGTCCATACATGAACTAATTATAGGTATAATTTCTTTTTGATTATTTATTGTTTTTATTATTTTGTGTAATAAATTTAAATCTACATATTGATCTATTCTACTACGAATAATATAATCATATTTTATATTACTATCTTTTATTTTTTGATATAAAAAGTTTGTTCTTACAAATTGATCTAAGTATTTGTTTGTTCTATGTTCACTATTGATAAAATCTTCATATCTAAACAAAGTCATTAAATTTAGATTTTTTGTCCATATTATTTTTTCTTTGAATGCCTCTCTTTGGTTAGTAAGAAGAGTTGAATAGTTATTTACATCTTCTATTGCCTCAAAATATTTAATATTTTTATTAAACTTACTTTTTATTTTATCTATATCTTGTTGAGTTACTTCTATATTTATATTTTGTTCATTAAAAGAATGTACATAATTTATTTGTTTACTATATAAAATGTAGACATCTACATCATATGTGTAACTAAATTTTACAAAATTATCTATGCACTCAATGTATGATGCTAAATTACCTGGGAAAATTAATGCACACTTCATATTATATAATATTATTATTATATAATATTATTGTTATATTAAATTTTATCCATCTACCTTTTAAATACTCAACTGCGTAAAAATAGTATTGTCCACAAAATTAATTTTTTTAAGTTTACTAGTAAATGATATGTTGATTATCTTTGGTAAGTTTTGTACTATAATTTTACTGTTTATTATTTTTCCATTATATATATATATATTATTGTCAACTACTTGTGGAGAAATACCATTCACAAGTATATCGCATGCAGAGGTGTGCCATATGGTTACTTCAAACTCACAGTTATTAAATAATTCAGTTATATTATTTTGTAACATCATTGTCTTACCATTAAATATATATTCAAAATTATTCATAGGAAAAATATAATTTAGAGTTATTGTATTAGAAAAAGAATCGTTAAAATGAATATCATACTTACCATCTGTAAACTGTACTTTACCATTGCAAATATTAATATTATAAGGAATATCTGTGTTATAAAATGATTCTAAAAAACATCTTACGTATTTATAATTTTCACTAATAAACAACTGTTTATTCTTTTCCCATTTATCTAGGGTATTACTATCTGAATAAGATAAAGTGTCATGATGTTGATGTATAACAAACACCGAATATTCTGATAATGTAGGATACTCCTTCGGGTATTGTGCAATAGGGTAATAATACAATTTTAACCCACTCAATTTAACTTTTCTCGCCAAGTCATCATCATCAAAACAATAACCATCTTTATATTCGTCAGAAAAACAATTGAGTTTCATTAAATTTGATTTGTATGTTGCCGTGCAAAAATGCAAATAATTTGGATTATAAAAATGATGTGAGCACCATCCCCTAAAGGGTTTATTCAATACACTGTTATGTGAATATTCTAATGTAAACTTTAAAATACTATGCATTTTATTTACATCCCAAAAATTCAAATCTTTAGTTTCATTTAACAATATGGGATAGAGATCGTGATTTTTATTGTAATTATCTAAGTAATACGACGAAAATACCATATAATCATTTTCTTTTAATAGGCAATTCACAGTTGATAGTAAATCTCCAACATGACAACATTCAGGGTTTTGTATAATAACGATATCACCGGTTGATTGTGCAATTCCTAAGTTATAACTTATACATGGATTAGTATATTCTTTGTTGCTATTATCAATTATGTTTAAATTATTAAACTTGTTATGTAAGTAAGATAAATCTTCCGTTCCGTCATTTACTATAATGATTTCATAGTTAGTGTGTAAACTTTTAGAAATAGTTGTTAATGTAACTTCTAGTTGTTTAAGCCTATTTATATAGCCCATAACTATTGATATTTTTTTTTCGTTTGTTATTATATTTTTTTCATTAAAGATTTCTTCGTAATATTTAGTCCAACCATTCAAAGGACCTTTGAAATTATTATAATTTTGTATTTTATTTTTATAATTATAAAAATGTGTATAAATTCTAGATAAATGAACCCCCCTAAACCAATGATACCCAATAATGTTATTATTTTTTATGACATATTCAAAAATATTGTCTTGATTATTGTCCAAATATAAACTCCGTAAATTTCCCCACCAATAATGATATACAGAATCACTTTGTAAGTTTACATAATTATTGTTATTAATTATTTTTTCTATATCATTAAATATACCAAAGTGGCGTTTCATTAAGTCTCCGCCTACCCCTTGATATGATGTACTAGATATATGTTTGATTGACTCATTATACATAATATTAAAAAATAAGTTATTCTTACTGCTCATTAAAAACCCAATATAATAAAAATTTATAAAGTTTCCATCACAGTCACGGTCATACTGAGAGACAACTAATTCAATATCCTGAAAATTATTTTTATATCTTGCAAAATCCGTTTTTTCTATCCTATCAACGAATAATATGTCCATATCTGACCAAACACCTCCAATCTCATATAAAATTTTCCATCTAAAAATATCACTTTTAAGAACTTCCGGATAATTTTGACTTAAACCTAAATCAAAATATTCTATATTTTTTATTTCCACACCTAACTCATTTCTTAAATATGTATAATCTATGTAATCTATGTCATTATACGGCATTGTGTGAGGAGGGATATTTTCCTGGGGTTCCCATATTATGGGTGTGTCATAATATTTAATCTGCGGCATCCATACTGTTACACTCCAGTCAGGGTTATTAAACACAAAAGATTTAATTGTTAAACTAGTTAAATAATCTCCTTTTGATCCATCCCAATAAAAGTGTATTATTTTTGGAATATTCTTAGGGAACAAATAGTATATTTTATCCGTTTCTAGTAATTTATAGCTGCTACATTGATTCCAGGTTTCATTTATTTTAAACTTATTGGCAACAAATGATTCTTTTTTGAATACCATTATATCTGGTAATTTATTTTTTTGTATCACTTGTTTAAATCCATCGGATATCCTATTATTATATATTTTTTTACTACATCCAATAAAATCATCACCACTTTTTTGTATCTCATGCATTAATGTAGATAATATTTCTTCTTTGTGTAATATAATCAAATCTTGAAAAAATATATAGTTGTTATTAATATTCCCAATCGCCGAAGTTATATTTTTATAATAGTTGACGTTTATATTGTCATATATTTGTATGTCAATGATGTTTGTTTCTGTAACAACATGTATATTCAAGGTAATATTTTTATAAGTTGTATGTAAATTCTCTAGCAGTATATTCAGTTTACTGTTTTGATTACAATAATTTATTACTATGTCATAACAAATATACTCTTGGATCATATTATCTATATAGCATATTGGTTTAAAACAATTGAGCTTAGTATCTAGATCATTTGCATATTTTTTGGCTTCCAATGAACCATTGAACCAATGAATACCTATGTTAGTTGAAGGTAATTTTGAATTACACTTAACATTTTCACCAAATAAATAACTTACTTCAGTACATTGATATGGTAAATAATATGTGTTATCTAATATTTTAATATTATCAATTTTATATATATCTTCAAATGTTTTAAATTCTTTCATAAACATAGAAGCTCCAATACATTGATATTCTTTTGGGTTGTAATATTTTTTACAATTATCTCGGATAAACTTAAAAAATAAGCTATGAGGGATACCCATAAGTAAACCAATCGGATAATATTCAAACTGAGTATGTGGAAATTTATTGATTGAATCATGGTACCCAACACAATGGAAAATCACAGCGTTCTCTCTAAAATTAATTTTATCTTCCATAGATGCAGTGTAAACTATATCAAAATCACTCCATACTCCACCGTGTAATTCTAAAATATAGTACCTAAAATAATCACTTTTGATAACTTCTGAAGCATCATCATAAAACCCAAGTTCATCTAGGTCTACTTTATGAATAAGCACATTATCAATGCTTTGTAATTTACTTAAATAACAAGAGCCTTCATATTTATCCTTTTGTTCATTTGTATTCCATGTTAATATATCAGTTTTCTTTGTTGGCATGAATACGTTAATTTTCCAGAATTTATGATACTTATTAAATGATAACACAGTCACTAAGTTTATAAACGATAATGGATTTCCATCCCAATATAAGTGTAGTAATTTAGGATAGTTAAATTTTTTTGTTTCATGATATCTTGTCATTTCGTCTAACAAGTTCTTATTTCTTAACCATTTTTGTTTAATCGGATTACTATCGTCCGCACATTCTATATTAAACGACTTATTTCTTTCATGGTATTGATGAATAACCATTACATTTTCATCCGGATGTATTATCTTTATTTTTAATTGTAAGTTATATTTAATCGACAATACTAACTCATCGTCGTCAAAACAATAACCATCTGCAAACCGTTCATCAAATCCACCAATTAAATCTAATTTACTTTTATAGATAGCAGAACAAAAATGATATCCTTTTTGTCTACCATATTCAGTTGGATGATTATACCAAGATAAACCTATTATATTGGCATTTGTTCGGTCAAAGTTGTTGTTGCAAATTAACGTATATGGAATTGGATACTTTAACAGTTGGTCTGTAATTTCAAAGCTATTTGCACTATAACAACTATAGCTGTAATATTCAAAATCTTTTAAATTATTTTTGGTGTATCCTAATATATCTCCTATATGGTAACATTCTGGATTTTGAATAATAATTATTTCCCCTTTACATTCCTTAAATCCTTTATTGTATGCTAAACATGGATTTACTCTTGAACCTTTTTCTTCTTCACCAATTACTACTAATTTAATAGGAAAATTATAATCCATTATTTCATGGTCTAAATAGTTATCTTTATTGCTGTTGTCATCTACTATTATAACTTCAAATGAATACTTCAATCTATATAATATTTCAAACCCGTCAAGAGTTCGTAAGGTTTGTTCTTTTCGGTTCCAATACGACATTACAATAGAAATATCATAATTATTTTTTTCCAATCCATTATTTATTGTATAACTTCTTTTATTCCGGGGTATTGAATGATAAGATACTTGTAAATCGTGTTCACTAAGCAAAAGTTGTGTCATTAATGTTTCGCCCATATATTTATTTAATATAATATTTTATAATTATGTACTAATTTTATATTTATAATTTTAGTAAGATTAGGTAGAACGTATATAAACACCGAATTTATAAAGCACGTACCATATTATTTCACAATTGGATAATCTCTTATCTAACAAAGTTCAAACTGTAAAGCAAACCTACAAATCATGTTGTCATATATAAATTAACACAGTACAATGTGGTCAATATAGCGTACTAAGAAATGACTCACAAAAAGGTACAAATGAGTGACAAAATATATACACTGTAATTGGCGGAACATTCTTCTAAAACATAGGCTACTATATCAGCTACTATATGACGCCTCCCTCCCGGGATACTAATTGAATACTATATAGGCTACTAATTGGCTGCATATATAGTATAAGAAATGAGTGGTGAATTAATATAATATGGTTCATTGATTAACAAAAAAGGTTTAATTAAAGTTAAATTACAATTACAAAATGAAAGCATGCATGGGTTTAAAATACATTCTGTATGAAAGCTGTAAAGATACCATAAGTGGACTCATCGTGAGGGTTCAATTGGGCGACACATGATCTGCAAAAGGCGCACTCAGGTGCTTTGGTTTTGTTTTGAATGGCTACAAATTGGCTTTGAACACAAACTCTACAATATGAGTGCCCGCAATTGGCAGACATTGTGCATTGATTGTCGTAACAAATCCCGCACTCTTCGGGTTCAAATGGAGTAGAATTTAATACTATTTCAATTTCTTTGATGTAATCGGATCCAAGCTTGACGCCTTCTCTTGGCGGTTGATCTTCATTATCACTGGATGAAACATAGCTTCTATTGACCTCAAATAAAGGAGGCAATCCTCGCATCATTCTATCAATATCAACATTCCGGTTCCACAGACAGGTGGCTTTGCGTTTGTTGCAACCGGGTTTTCGGCATTGGGAGCATTTCCTAAGTACTGGATTCATTTTTAAATTGAAGGCTTATTAAAATCAGTTGGGTTCATTTACTACTTCAAAAACCATTTCAATTTTTTTATTTAATAGCTTATTCAACTTCAACTTCAACTTCAACTTCAACTTCAACTTCAACTTCAACTTCAACTTCAACTTCAACTTCAACTTCAACT
>Ga0214923_10000080_pt1 | contig 134607 bp, 123 predicted proteins | sample LL1510_MetaG_FD_177993 | JGI IMG/M metagenome (GOLD analysis project Ga0214923, IMG submission 177993) | Freshwater microbial communities from Lake Lanier, Atlanta, Georgia, United States - LL-1510 | ecosystem: Environmental > Aquatic > Freshwater > Lake | place: USA: Georgia | collected... | reverse complement strand
CTTCTACGACGACCACCATTTTGATTTTGACTGTTTCTTTGACTGTTACTTTGACTGTTGTTGTTGTCTCCCATCTTTTATATTATATAGAGATTTTTTTTTATTTATCTATTTTCTATTTATTTCTCTTAACGGAATCATGGCAGCATCATTATCATAATTTTTTAACGGAATATTATTTGTTTTATTCGTAAATTTACTACTATTACTAAAATAATATTCTGGTGTTTTTTTAAATGGATATTCATAATCAAACCCATAACCGTATCCATATTCGTACGTACTTTCATAATTATATACTTTTTGTGATTTAATATAATTTGTTTTATTCACTTCACTAAAATTCTCGGTTTTATCATCAAATTGATAAATATCTATTATTTTTTTAACAATAGGATTTCTCTCTATATCTGATTTTCCTAAATAAATTACCTCAATGTTTTTATTATCCGAATCATTGTATTGTTTATTCATATCATACTTTTTATATAGTTCAAATCGATTAACAAAATCAGACAACCCACTGTTATTACCTTTATCAGTCTGTTTTAAATCTCCTGTAATTACCATCTTACTATTTAGTCCTATTCTAGTTGTCAACATCATCATTTGATTTGGTGAACTATTTTGCATCTCATCAGCTATTATAAATGCATTCTTAAATGTTCTGCCTCTCATATATGCTAAAGGTGATATTTCGATAACATTATTTGATACCATTACATCAATTTCTCTCTGTGAAAACACTTCTAAAAATATATCAAAAATTGGACGCGTCCATGGATCCATCTTTTTATTTATATTTCCTGGTAAAAAACCCAAATCTTCTTCTACTGTAACAAGTGGTCGCGTTATTATTATTTTATCTACCATTCCAAATTTTAACTGCTTAATTGCCTCCGAACATGCAAATAAAGTCTTACCTGTACCAGCAGGACCCAATGCTATTATTATCGTATTATTTTCATTTGATAATTTATCCACATATTTAACTTGATTTTCTGTTTTTGGATAATACAATGGTATGTATTTTTTGTCGTTCATATTTGTTTTTTTCATACTCATAAACCGTATTGGATTATTGTTTATAAAATTTGGTTTAACTTGATTACATATAAACATTAACGGCAAACATTTCCACCACTTTATCATTTTTATTATATAATTTTATATTTCTAAATATATATAAACATAAAACAATGAAAAATAATTACATAAATCATTTTAATTATTCGTTAAATAGTAATCATGATGGTGATGGTGACGATCAAACCATTTTATCATCAGTATTTACTTATTATAACGGTCAATATGATATTATAAAAAATAAATCTACTAAATCATTTAATACGAAATTAACTAAAAATTTTACGGATTTATTACATTCTAAAAAAATATATATAATAGATTACGCTAATGTTATTCATATTTTATATAATCAATATCACAATATAAACACTGTAATATCACACTTTTATACTTTTATATACAAACATCTACTATTAAATGAAACCATATTTATTATTAGTAAAAATGTTGCTATACCGAATCTCGATTTTAATTTTACTATCCAAAATGTTTTCACTATAGGAAGAAAAATAACTTCACTTATTATAAATGAAAAATATTTTAACGAAGAAAAACTGAATATTTATAATTTACAATATAAAAAAAATATATCATCCAGTTCAGACGATTTGTTAGGTCATTTTATTTGTTTCAACCTTTTTGTTTATTTGTTTAAAAATAATAAAAAACCAGAAAATAAAATTGTAATGATGACGAATGATAAACAATATCTAAATAAAAATTTATTTGGAACTACATATGATGAAGACAAACATCAAATTCATTTTGATAATGATATTCACGTCCAAAGAATTATATATGATAATAATGAATATCAACTGACTAATGTCATTATTGATGAAATGTTGATTAAAAATTTTTTTACAGAATATATTGTTACGAATCAGGATGATATAGTAGACATGGAATGCATCATTGTATCGCTTATTGAATTATTATTGAATACAAATCGTAAAAATAAATTATACACTGGTAAATATGTGTCATCAAAACAAAATATCAACAAAAATTTTACGCGCAAAAAATTTATCAAAAAAACTACCAACTTCTCTTATAATCAATTAAACAAATTATTTGTCAAAACAATTGAGGAGAAAAAGAAACATGATGCACGTAACGGATTTCATTGTATTTTACACAATATCAAACAAATAACTTATAAAAATGGCGATTTAAAGAAAATATACTATCTATATGCTTACATTAAATACATTCAATCTTTTTTGCATAAAAATATAATAAATAATCATAAAAGTAAAATATTATATGACTTTTATGGTAATATTGATAAAGATAAAATCATTCAATTATTTTAATTATATATGTGTCGGTAAAAACTTGAATGATTTTATTTTTATTCGTTCGTAACGGAATTTTGAATCAAAAAATAACGTCTAAATTTCTTCTTTTTATCTACCGTATATCCATCCGATTTTCTAACAGGTGTCATTTTATATTTATATACATGCAATATTTGTCTTATTAAATTTAATAAAGGCCAACGCTGTTTTTCTTCTGCATCATTATGCAATGCAGTTAAAAATGTTGAATTCATATTTTTCTTTAATTCTGGTATAATATGCTTTATTTCTTCGTATTTCGCGTTATCTAATAAAACTTCTCTCGGAATAAGAGATTCATTTATATTGTTTGGGTCGATTTTCAATGTTTCTTTTATTATCTTTTTACTAATTTCATCCATTTCAATTTCTCTATTATTCGAAATGTATGAAAAAAATATATATTATAAGTTATAAGATAAAACGCACATATACAATAAAAATAAAAACATTGGTATCATTGAGCCCTTTAATGTTTTGTTTATTGTATAGGATGAGTATTCCTGGTTTTTTACTTTTAATAAATCTACAAAAATTGGTACATATAATAACACTGGTATTATACCATATTGAACGTTGTTATATAGATAAACCAATGATAATGAATTTGACATTGTATTGCAAAATAAAATACTATGTGCTAAAAATAGAGAAGCTGGTTTATTTATAATTACTGGAAGCGTTTTTATCCCTGATTGTTTGTCTCCTTCTAGGTCAGATATATCCATCATTAATTCATTGTTTATTGAACCCCAAAATATATAATTCATTGTTATACTTAAAAGTTCATAGTGTTTATCATTCAATAATAAATTATGATCTGATACAGATAATCCTGAATAAAATAGTGCAAATGAAACAATCAACGCACAATTTATATTTTTAATAAATGTTATTTTTTTAAAGAAGGGAGTGTAGAATAAAACATCTAATATTATCAGATTTGTTATAAATTGAATGTTACTCGGTAAATAGGTAGTAGTTAAATATTCGATTGTTAAAAATAACAATCCAGATAAGGATATTGCTTCCATCTTTGAAATTTCACCTGTTATTAACGGTCTAGATGGATTGTTTAATTTATCGACTTCTATATCAAATAAATCGTTTAAAATCATACTCAACGACATAATCAATACCGTATTTATATTTGATGTTATAAATGGTGTTGAATGTATTAAATTTGATATCGATGGATTCATTATCCATCCTCCTGAAAATGATAATAAAAGTGTGGGAATTATATTGACACTTCGGGTCAATTGTGATATACTATGTATTTTCTTTATTATTATATTATCATTTTGAATTTCATTAATTGGATCGATCTTTTCATTTTCGGCATTTGTTATTTTTTTATTTGTTATTTGATTTGGGGTTTTTATAAACCCATAAATTGTTGGAAAATTCAATGTAAAAAATAAAGAGTATAATAAAAAATACAAATTTCGCATTTTTATTGAATATAATTACTCAATAAAAATATCTTTATATAGAAAAATCTAAAACATATGTTCTTCTTCGTAAAAACGTTTATAGTTATTTCTGTAATGATTTGAAAAAATATCATAAACAATACTAAATTTACCATGCATTCCTTCATAACTTGATTTATCTATAAAATCAATAATTGATTTATCCTGTTTCAGTGTTGTAAACATTGTGTTATATGTAAATTTATCACCTATCATATTAACCATATATTCAAAAGGATAAAAAATATTTAAAAAATTGCTCTCTTTATTACTGTAGCTCCAATAATTTCTATAAGCCTTTACAAATAATATTGTTTTAAATGTTGATACTGGTAATGCATGTGTTATGATTGTAGATGTATATCCTCCAAATTTAACACGTGCTACTGTTGAATGAGGTAATGTATATTCATTTTCAACTGTAATATTATCTATTTTATATACTTTGTTTACAAGTGAATTCTCTCCAGCAATATATTCGTATATTATTTTATAATGATTCTCTGTATCGTTTAACTTGATCACATTTGAATTTCTTATTGGATTTGGATGTTTTTTATTCCCAAAAGTATGGACGAATCCTATATGACATATATCCAAACTATTTACTGTTACAAATTTGGCATAATGTTCAAATTCTTCACAAAGCATAACAGCCCTCTGTTCGCTTGAGAAATATTCAGGCTCCACAAAAATAGAGGACTCATCCAACTCGTTTTTCATCGTTGAATTCACCACCGGAATGGTATTCAAATATACCATATCTCCTTTTTCTACTACTTTATAACAATCAATATTATGTAAATTCGATTCCACACATTTCATTTTTGGTATTTCAACTAATTCACCATTTTCACCATTAAAAACATACCCATGATACGGACAAGTAATTGTATTTTTACATGATTCACCTTTCATAAAAGAGGAACCTTGATGACTACATGAATCCCTTAATCCAAAATAGTCTTTTTTATCTCTCCAAACAATGTAATTGACATCTTTTATTGTTACACGTTTTTGTTTTCTTCCAAAGTCTTTCGCAAATCCAATTGGATACCATGTTAATTGGCCTTTTTCATTGGGTGACTCTAATCTAGGATGTAAACCAAAACGATGAAACTTTGGTATTGGTTTAATATGGATATTTTCTGTATTATCTGTATTATCTGTATTTTCTGATAAACACAATACAGGTTTTCTTGTATACAGTGAATTTTTTACAAAAAAACTACTTGTATTTGTTAAAAATACAAAGAAAAATAAATTTATTATATTTTGATACATTGGGATCCTTATAGTATACTAAAATATATATTTAAATTATAATATAAATATATTGTTTATATATATTTATATAAATGAAAAAAAATCTACACCTAATATGCTTGTTATTTTTTTCACAAATCCACTTTTTAATAGGATTCAAAAATATCATTAAACATAGTATTTCAAATCTAGGACCACAAAACGGTCCAAATACTCGATCCATCTTTATGTCAAACGACAATGTCGAATTTATAGTCAAGTACAAATATTACTTTAAAAAAGATAATTATAACAATATTATTAATGATATTATCGATCATAAAGTCTCCAAAATATATCTAGATAAAAAAATGAATGAAATTATCACACTTGATAATGAACTTGATAGTGATATAGAAAAAGATATTGTATCAAATTCAAATTATGATTACAATTACAATTACGACCATTATCATATTGCTAGTGTAAATCCAGTAGTAATTCCAAATATAATTGAAAAATCATCAGAAACACGTACTCCTATAATTGTATCAGACTTACGGCCTGGATTTATTGTAAATACTGAAAATGGCTTTAATTTTATTTCAAATTCTGTTTCTTTCATCATTCCTTTTTTATTGATTTCATCCATATTTTCGTTTATAAGAAGAAGTATTAATTCAAATAATATGATGAACGGTCCAGGTTTTAAACCTACAGTTCAACCTGGACCAGGTCAACGAAATTCTGGATTTTTAAATTCTTTTATGCCATCAATGAACCAAAATAAAGGAGGCGATTTATTACAAAAGTCAAATATTACGTTGAAAAATTGGGCGGGTAGTCCAGAAGTTATTGAAGAATGCAAAGAAGTAATTTCTTATATCGAGAATAAAGAATTATTCAATAAAATGGGTGCGGAAATGCCTAAGGGCATCCTACTAGAAGGTCCACCAGGTACCGGAAAAACTTTATTAGCCAAAGCTATTGCTGGTGAAACAAACTCTACATTTATTGCTATATCTGGATCAGAATTTGTAGAACTATTCGTTGGAATGGGTGCATCCAGAGTGCGTGATTTATTTCAAAATGCACGTAATAATAACCCATGTATTATTTTCATTGATGAAATTGATGCAGTTGCTAGACAGAGAGGTGCTGGGATTAATATGGCGAATGATGAGAGAGAACAAACACTAAATCAATTATTGTATGAAATGGATGGTTTCAACAGTAACGAGAACATTGTCGTAATTGCTGCAACCAACAGAAGAGATGTGTTGGATCAAGCTATTTTAAGACCAGGAAGATTCGATAGAATTATTCGTGTTTCACTTCCCGACAAGGACTCTAGAGAGAAAATAATCGAATATTATTTAAATAATAAAAACATTGAACGTAATTTTGATATTTCTTCTATTGCTGATTTAACTGAAGGTTTTTCTGGTGCACAAATTAAGAATTTGATTAATGAAGCTATTATTTTGTCAGCAAGAAATAAATATACAAAACTACAAGAAGAATATATATTTGAATCCTTTGAAAAATCCGTTGTTGGGTTAATAAGAAAAAATGCTACAGTTGACATTGTTACACAAAAAAGAGTGGCAATTCATGAAAGCGGACATTCAATTCTTACCCTTTTATTCAATGATACATTTGATTTCAAAAAAGCATCGATTCAACCTACTTATAATGGTGCAGGAGGATACACATTTTTCAGTGAAAAACCTGAAATTAGAAACGGTGGATTATACACAAAAGATATGTTGAAAAAACGTTTGATTGTAAGTATGGGAGGTAAAGCAGCAGAATCATTATTTTATGGTAATGAATATATTTCGTTAGGTGCTGTTGAGGATTTACGTCAAGCTAATAAATTAGCAAAAAGAATGATTGGTAATTTTGGTATGGGCGACGAATTAGAAGTTTTTTTCAACGAGGATGTTAGTGATGATTCGAATCCATTTTTAGGTAGAAGTTTATCCATTGGTGATAAATATTCGGAACATACTAAATTCATGATGGATAAAGAGTCTTTAGAATTAGTAAAAAATGCATACTATACTGCTTTTGATTTATTGGAAAAAAATTATGATAAATTAATACATTTTTCTGATTTATTATTGAATAATACGGTTATATATCGAGATAATGTCGATTTATTTTAAATAAATTATTCATATATTTATATAAACCTATTATATAAATATAGTATTATAAATATTATGTCAGATACTGCTGCTGATGATATAAATAATATGAATGCTATGGATGCTATGGATGCTATGAATGATGATAATGATGATAATGTTTTTAGTAGAATGACTTCAAAAAGAAGTAATAATGAAATTAATAACAGTGATGATGATGATGATGATGGTGATAATAATAATAATAATAATAATAATAAAAATCAAAGAAAAAATAATGAAATCGAGTTAAATAAACTATTAGATTATGTTAATAAAAATTGTATTGGAAATACCAAGCTTACACAAAAACATTTATTTGATATTACGGATGATAATGATTTATTAAATTTTGCAAAAATAAACAATTATTTAGAAATATTAGATTCTTCCCATGATTTGCAACGAAATAGTGAGCAAACAAATCCATTATATAAATATTATTATGATAATCTTGAAGGTCTTATTTATATTAATGGTAAAATTTTGATGAATGATGACACAGATGTAACTAATTTAAATAATATTGATAATTGCAAAACACAAAACGCTGTTAAAAGTAAAATGAAAGAAATAATTCAAAATTCTAATATTAATAAAGCATTAGGTAGGTTAAAATATACAGATAGTACAATAAAAACTATAATGAAAACATTACCTGATTTGCAAATTTTTTTAAAAAAAGAAGAAATGATTAATATTACATTAATAGAAACACACAGAGGAGGTGATCCTAATAATGCTAAAATAAAAAATAACATAGATTTTTCATCCATGTATAAATCAGAAATTAGTACTATTTTTGATTTAAACACTAGTCTTGGACCTGATTTTATGCTGAATGTATATAAAATTTATGATAATGATAATAATGATTCATTTGAAAATTATTTAAATTTAAAAAAAACTGAATTTGGACGTAGACAACTACCTAACTATAGGTTCACATTTCCATTGCTTCGTTTTTACAGTAATTATTTTCCAAATGCATTTTCTGCATTTATAGGACATAATGAATTATTTAATATGAAATTATTAAATAAGGAATTATTAAATGATGAAACTAATGATATTGATGAGTTTATTTTTAATGAAACTATTACAAAAATTTTAAATACATATAATAATGCTCTTAAAAATGTTAATCGTGGAAAAGGAGAAAACGATATTACAATATACACAAATGAAATTAAAAAAAGTATAAAACAAAATTTTGATTTTTTTACAATAAATCCAAAAAAAATATACTTATTACACATGTTTAGTGATATTGACGGAAAATGGACATTTTCTATACAAAAAGGTCCTGTAACTGCTGATATGGTTACAATGGAATTGTACGGTATAAAAAAACGTAATTTTAGCTCTGTTATTAGTAGTGCATTCTGTAATACAAAAGTAAAAGATTTTACAAATTCACTAATACTTTTATCAAATAGAATGACAAAAATCACGAAAGATACTCATGTAAGCAATGGAAAACTTATAGGTGACGGTGCTGCTAAAGAAACCGCTCTTTTAATATCATTTTTCCAAAAAATACCAATTGCTTTACTATCTAGCGATATTTGTTGTTGTTTTAGAGCATTACATAGTACTGGCTTTGCAGTTCGTCAACTTCCTACTAAATTAGCTGGTACTGGTTTTGGTGGCACTGAACAAAATAGAAAAATCGAAATATATAAAAACATTGAAATAACTGATTTTACTCAAGACAAATATAGTGAAATTATAATTAATTTTTACAATAAAAGAAAACATATGGATGATGAAAATATAGTTTTGAAACCATTCAATTTCAATACTACTACTAATGCATATTTATCAGACATTTTACTACCAGATGTAACAAAATATTTTAAACATAATATAATTAATAATATTAACACATATATAGATAAATATGATATTGAATTAGTTAAATTAGTTAAATTAGCTGACGCTGATAAAAGTAACATATGTGAGCTTATTAAAGAAATATATTCATGTCCATATATTAAAAAAGATGCTAGTGAATTATGTGAGGAAGCAATTGAAGATTATATGAATGAATTACAAAATTTAATAAATATTATAGAAAATGATATTGTAAAGACCGGTATACCTAACCGTATTTTTTTAGATACACATATAGAGAAATTAATTAAAATAGTAGCTTCAATTGAAATAAAATTACAGACAATATACACAGATAATGACACTATTAAACAACACGTTGTATTTAATTTATTATTATTATTTAAAATAAACAAAATAGGTAGTAGACCCTTAACAAATTACATTAATAAAATTGTAGATTATATAGCAAAAATACCAGAAATTAAAACAGAAATAGAAAATATGGGAATAATAATTAATCTTTATCCAATAGTTACGAAATATCAAACATTATATGACATATTTATTGAAAAATATTCTTCTGTTAGACAACAAGATGAAGAAGAATATGAAAAAAAACAATTAGTAAAACAACCATTAAATATATTAAAATACTTGTGTAGAGCAGATTATTTGTATAATTTATTTACAACAAATAGACAATATAATATCGGATATACTTCTGTTTTTTTCAATTCATTTAAAATAGTATATATGAATGATGCTAAAATTCAATTTAGATCATTACCTAGTTCACCAAATCAATATGATGATGATAACATAGTTGATGTTGGGGATACTATATTAAAGGAAACAAATGATGATGATGATGATGATGATGATGATGAATCAGTTAATCAGCAGAATGCAGTAAAAAATTTGTTGGTTGATGGTGAAATAAAAGATAATTTATCAAATTCATTAAATCCTGCAACAAATTTTGTAGAACACCAGTTTGATATGGATGAAAAAGAAGCAATTTTGTTTGAACAAACCAAAACTGAAATTAATTTAAATATTGTTATTAATAGAATTGATGACGAACCATCTCCCAAAATCAGTATATTTGAAACACTAACTGAAGGAACAAATCAATTATTGAATTATGTATTTAAGTCTACAAGTAGTAAAAGAGGAGGTTCATCTTTTATAAAAAGAAAAGAAAAAAAAAGTCAAAAACATAAAAAGAATAAAAAATACACAATTAGAAAGGATTTAAATTTTTATTAGTAAATGGTTAATGATTATTATGTAATAATGTAATTCTATAACCCAAATTCTGGTATTGTATATACATCACCGTTTTTTTTATATTTTGCTATTATTTTTGGATTGCATATATTTGACGCAATATCTTCTGTTCTATATACATTTTCGTTGTTGTCTATAAAATAAATGATACCTTGTATTTCTTGGGCCCAAACTTCTACTTTGTTTGTTGTTTGCAAATTTTCTTCTGATTGCGAAACAATGCCATGTGGTGTGCCTTTTACATGTGTTCCACAATACTCAAACCCAGACTTTTTCTTTCTAGTGCATTGTTCGTTACTTGCTCTTTTTGCACAACAACGATCAAATAACGGTACCATATTTTTAACACGTTTTCTTTTTGAAAAATCTTCTTTTGTTATGTTTAATCGTTCATATTCATAAATATATTGAATTATGATATTTTTATCTTTTTCTGCGTCCGTAAAATCAATAGAGTCGATTTTATCTCGAAGATTTTGTTTAAAATCTGTAATGTAAGTCTCTAATTTTTTATTAATGCGCTTTTCCATAGTTATTATGAGTTTTATTTGTATTCTGTTTATAGTAGTTATAATATAAATTCTATTTCAATTTTATATTATAATTTTTCATTTCAAATATTACATCTTTTTATCAGCTTCGATAGCGCAAAATATAATGTTTACATTTATACTTATTTGGATCATCAAATATATAAAAAATTAGAGACTTACATTGTAATTTTAGCTGGATAAATATTTTGGATTACCGAAGTTTGAATGGCTTTTGAAAAATCCAACGTAATTCTAATATATGAAGTATCAATTATTTCTTTTATATTTACACATGTATAACTAGCAATTGTATTTTCATTTTCATTAATGATTTGTACACCCGTTAGACTTTTAGGATATATTGTTTTACTATACATGTTTTTATTTATATCACTATATTCTGTTGAATTTGTAATTGCGCCATTAAGATAATATTCATCATAAGAATTTAACTTTATTATATATGTTAATTGAATATTATTTTGTATAGATGGAATTGATAGGAATACATTTCTATTACTTGTTATAAATGATTTTGGTGTTGAGGATGTTAATAATTTATCATATACTATTTTATCCCCATATCTACCACCGTAATTATAAAAAATTCCATTAAATGTGCCAATATGCATACTATTTGGTATTACTTGCAAAGTATTTACATCATAAACTTCTTTATTAACAGTTAACACTAAACCATTTGAGGCATTTGATGATTCATCTATTTCCGATGGTAGTATCAACCCATTAAATTCACCTTGACCATTTATTGCTGTTTTAACAGCATAAGATAAATTCAGATAGTTGTACTCTCCAATTACACCAGCAGGAGATATATTCAATGCTTGACTAATAATATTAGCATCATTTTGTGCTACACTATTAGCTAATTGCTTTGCTGTATTATTAGCTATTTCTTTAGCAATATCTTCAGAATTAGCAGATGCTGTAGCAGATGCATTAGAAGTAACTAAATAAGGTGGAACTGTTGAAGTATATGCATATCCACTTGCAGACTCAGTTGCATTAAACAAAGTCATAAATATATAATATATTTATATATTATTCTAAATGAATCATAAAGAATTATGGAATTTTATACGTATTAAAAAAAATACATCAAAATTATTATTTATTCATACACCTAAATGTAGCGGAACCTATACAAATAAGATTCTTTATGATTTAAAAATAATAAATAAAGATTTACCAAGCAATAGAAAAAATCATATTCCAGCTAATGGTGATGAGAAAGAAATTACATTTACTATTATAAGAAATCCGGTTGATAGATTTGAAAGTTTATTAAATTTTCGTTTAGGTATAGAGATTTTTGAAGACTGGCCTAAACATTTACATTATATTTATAATAACAAAAATATAAGTTTGAATGAAATTGTTGACAAAATGTCAGATGATGAAATACTAAGTTTCACACCATATAAATCTTTACTATATTGGACAAAAAATGTAGATATTATAATAACAATTGAACGATTAGAAGAATTTCTAAATTTTTTTGGATATTTTTATGATAATAATAAATACAAAAAAGAAAATGTATCTGTTAAATCAAGAGGAATATTTAATAATGAAGTTAAAAACAGAATAAGTAATTTATATTATTACGACGTTTTATTATACAATAAAATTAAGAATAGTACTTTTGTGTAATGATTTTATGTAAAACACATATTCATATTATCTTAATAAGTCTTCACTAGAGGTAGATACATTTGATGTTTCTTCATTTGTTTCGGATATTGATAATTCTGATATTTCTTCAACATTCGATTCATCATCTTTTGGTTCATCTACATCTGCTTCTTCAACAACTGTTTCTTCTACTGATTCGACTCTTATTTCATCCGCAACTTCTTCAACAATAACTGTCAATTTCAAATTATGAATGGCTTTTTTTATAGTAGTTATTTCTTCTGGTAATAAATTATTATTTTCTTTGTAATCTATTATCGCTTCTTTCATTAATTGTTCTATTATTGTATCTTTATTTTGATCTATTGGTTCTTCAATTACTGGTTCTTCTATAACAATTGCTACAACTGGTTCTTCTTCAACAATCACTGGTTCTTCAACAACAGCAACAACTGGTTCTTCTTCAACAATCACTGGTTCTTCAACAACAGCAACAACTGGTTCTTCAACAATTACAGCTTCTTCAATCACTGGACCATCAATCACATGTTCTTCGATAACAACTGATTCCTCAACAACAGGTGGTTCTTCGATAACAACTGATTCCTCAACAACAGGTGGTTCTTCGATAACAACTGATTCCTCAACAACAGGTGGTTCTTCGACAATTGGTTCCTCGACAACAACTACAACTACCGATTCCTCTAAAACATCCGTTTCTTCAACAACTACCGGTTCCTCGACAACAACAACTACCGGTTCCTCTAAAACTACATCTTCATATACAACTGACATATCATGTGATATAATACGCTCATTAATTGCATTATCAGGATGTATATCTCTATTTAATTCTGAAATCATTAAATTCAACTTTTCGGAAAAAGTGTTTAGGTACTTGGAATGAATTTTATGAAAAAAATCAATATAATCTAAAAACAAACTCAATTTTTCGCGTATTATAGTTATATCATAATTATACGTATTTACAAAATTATCTAAATTAAACCCAATATTTTTCTTTTGAATATGGGATTTTAAAATATCTTCTTTGTTGGTAATAAATATATCAAACCCTGTCAATAATAATATTATTTGTTCGTGAATGTCTGATATAATCTGTATGTCATATTGTTTATATGGTTCTAAATCTTTATAAACAGGAAACCGATTGATTGTTTTTGTCATATCCAACAATTTAGGCTCTTTAATATTTTTATTCAAATATTCAATTATTATTTTGTAAAGCTTAAAATACTCACAATAAATTCTGTTGTTTATTATCATAAAATATTTATCTAGTTCATCATATTCCATGTCTAACAATTTGGATTGAAAATGAAAAGTATCTAATCCAAAAACCAACAATGTGGAGTTGTTATTTTTAACATATTCAGCATAATTGTTTTTTAATAACTGTATTTTTGATTGTTGCTGTATAAATGTGTTTAGTATATTATTTCGATTATTCAATATGGTAGAAAATGTATTTTTTAATACATTTAGTCTTGTGTTTGCATCCATTTATAATTTATTAATATATTTTTTACCTAAAAAATATTAATTGTAATGTTATAAAAAAAATAATACAATTAAACGCAATAAATTTGAAAAAAAAATTATATATTCCTACTTTATTATAGATTATGAACGTCAATGAAGAGGTTGATAAAGTAGTTAGTACTATAAATGACAAAAATCATTTTTCCTGGACTCCAGAACATGAAGCCATTTTAATAGAATGGGCGGATAAAGCCATGTGTAATCGATGGTTACATTCAAAATCTAATGCGTTATATTCTTATTTAAACGCATGGTATACTATTCCAGTTATTGTTATTTCTACTGTAACAGGAACAGCTAACTTCGCACAAGAACGCGTTCCAAAAGATTATCAAAATTATTTTGCAATGATTGTTGGAGGATTCAATATTTTAGCAGGAATTATTACTACTATTCAACAATTTTTGAAAATAACACAATTAAATGAAGCTCATAGAGTCAGTGCAATTGCATGGGATAAATTTTACCGCAATATTAAAATTGAATTAGCTAAACATCCAGATGAACGAATGGATGTAAGTCAAATGTTAAAAATGAATAAAGAAGAGTTCGATCGTCTTATGGAAACAAGTCCTAATATACCTGAAAAAATTATATCGGCATTCAAACATTCGTTTAGAAATAGTGATGAAATCAAAAATATTGCTAAACCTGAAATTTGTGATGTGCTAATTGCTACAGAAAAATTTAGAAATAAATGGAACAGTGACGAAAATATTATTAAAACAATTAAACAAAAAGAATTAAAACAGAAACGAAAGGAAAATATAGAAAAAACTGAAGAAGAGAAAAATATATTACTCGTCCAAACATTCAAACAAACATTTTTTGATATTAATAATCGGTACCCAATCGATTCTGAAATTATTGATAATTTAAAAGACAAATTAGACGTTGTTTCATTGCAAAAAATAATTAATGATCTACATGGATCTATTACTATTAACGACTTTTATAATGATTATGAAAATGAAAACACTAATATCGTATAATGTTTATTTGTTATTTACCTATTGTTTACCTATAAATAAATATGTCAATACCATAAAAACATAAAATATCAGATAAATAATGTATAAATTTGCTGGTATATTGTAAAATGTAAAAATTTGGACCGCACAATAAAACAATACAAATGTGGAACCAATAACTGTTATTGAATCCATGAGTCTATACTTTATTGTATGTTGTATCCTGTATGTTGTATGTATATTATTAACTATATAATTATGTTAGAAAGAAAAACATAATTATTTATGTATTTTTTATGTATTTATACTTAACCCTATAAAATAGTATAACCATTGTCGTTCAACCATTCATCCTTTACTATATTTGTTGATAAGTAATGATATGAAAGTGACGATTGTTGGTTATAATCTTTTACAACCCATAATGGTGTTCCTGATATAAATTTACCATTGTCTAATAATAATTTACCTATATAAACACTATCGTATTTTTCAGCCCATAAACCATTATGATCTGATATTCTATTTATTTGGGCGTTTTCATTATCAATAGACGATAAAATAGAACTATGATAAGAATTGTCCGATTCTTCATTTGGATAATTCATCGGCACTTTATTTACTCCTAAAAATATTACCGATCTGATTATGCCCAATTTTTTATCTGTATTCATAAATGTACTATTCAATACATCGGATAATAGATTTGATTGAGTTATCTGTGAATCTGGTGCGCTCTTATTTTTATTTTTATAACTATCTATACTCATATTTACTGCATTTTTGTAATTTGTAAAATAATAAAATGGACCCATTATACCATCATAATTTGTTTTTGGAATACCAAAAATATATTGGAAATATAACATTGATGCATTTACACCATGATATACTACAGTAGGAGTTTCATATATGATATTGTTATTATTTTTATACAAAAACATAAACTGTGGATTTTTCAAAAAGAAATAAGTAACCATATCATCAATCGGAAAATTACATACTAGACGACTGTTTACTATTTCATCTACTACTACTTTCCATACAATGTCATTTCTATACATTTCACCGCTACCTATAGCATTATCTGTTGTTGGCGTTGGTGTTAGGGTTTCGTCTACCACATTTTTATATTCATAAAACAAATATAAATCACTCAAATGATTCGTTTCCTCCAATAAATAACCATCAAATTTAATATTTGCAACATCTATAAATAACATTTTAAACATTTTTTGCGATTCAGTTGAAATGTCATTATTCATCTCATTGTAATAAAAGAAACTTGGAAAACATAATATATCAGGATAAAAATCATCATGTCTATTTTTTATTAAATAAAATTCCAAAAAAGGATGCTTTGCACTCGTATTTACATTATATAAACATAAATGTATTCTAGCACCGTGTAGACAATTGTTATATACCGTATTTATATCATCATTCAAATAATCCTTTGCTTGATAATAATATGATTTATTATCTAATTCTGGATTTGTCGTGATATTTTGTGTTCTATTTTCTAAGGAAGATTCTAAGGAAGATTCTAATAAATTATTGACATCTTCTACATTATGTATATAATTATCGTATGTTGTATTGTTGGGCGAATCAACATACAAATCTGAATTATTATTTTTGTTCGATGGTAACATTTCTACTATAATAAATAAATTACATTTATATTACTTCTAATAATATATTAAAAGTAATATAAACACTCACAATTTACATTTTTATTATTTTTCTTCGTATTGTTTCTTTTACTTGCTCTTCACGACTATTTAAAATATGTTTTGTTAATTCTTCAGCTGTATTCGGTTGATTAACATAATAACTTTGTAATGCAGTAAGTAGTGTTTTCCCTGTAAGAGTTTTTTTGACTTTATTCTTTTTATATACTAATGAACCCCCATTAATATCAAAGCAATCTATTTCATTCTTCTTCATTACATTCATTAACCCTTCTGTGATTAGTTTTTTTTTATTATTTTTATCCCTTATTTCGGATTTCATTTTGGTAATTTCATTGTCTATTTTTATCCATTCTTTAATATTTTCAATTAATTCTTCTTTTGTTTCCATTTGTATGTGTATCTATGTAGGTATCTTTGTATATGTATACAAAGAATATATTTATATATTCTTTACAATTTATTTATATATTTTATGTAATTTTGCATAAATTTTGAGGGGTTTTTGTTGTATAGTTTATGTAATTTTGCATAAATTTTGAGGGATTTTTTTTGTATTTATTACCGTCACTATTATTTTTTTGAATATTTGAATTATTATCTATATTTTCAGTGACATCCACCTCCACCTCCACCTCCACCTCCACACTCTTATCCACACCCTCTTCTTCTGTTATTTTTAACAAATCAGATTTAATTTGCAAATTGTAATGCCTTTTGCATTTTTCATTACAATAAGGCTTCTGAGAACATTGTAACCCCTTATTCTTACCCGATAATAAAATAACATTGCATAAATTCATGTCAATAATTATGTTTTCGGAAGAGAGTTGTGATGAGCTATTTTGCTTTTGTTTTTGTAATTTATTCTTCTCTTCATATTTTTTAATCTTATAATACAATGATTTCGCCTTTTTCTTATGATCATTACAATAACATTTGTCGTCCTCTTTTAATACTGACACTATATTAGAACATATAGTATTCGGACCAAATTCATCAAAAAATTGTTTTTTTACACTACTATACCACTCTTTTGATGCGATATTTTTTTTTAGCCGTTCATATTCACAATTTCCTACAAATGTACCTACCCTCTTAAAATAATTTATCCCAGTTATTTTTGGAACACCCATACATTCATAATATGGTAATAATACTGATTGTTTATTGCGACAATACGGACATCGAATTTCATTTGCCTTTAATATTTGTGTTTCTAAATGTAACATTTTTTTATGATTAAATAAATCATTAAACAAAGGAATATAATTAAAACTATGATTGCATAACAAAGTCACATATCCTTCCTTTAATTTTTCATTTGTTATTAAACATTTTTCTATATCATCATCCTCCTCTTGGATATTTACTGTTTTTGTATTTGGGCTTGTATTTTCAACATCACCACTAACAATTGACACAATCTCATTATTACAATCATTTAATTGTTTTTTTAATTCTTCATAAAAATTGACATTTCCTTCAACCTGAATCATTTTCTTTTATGTTATAATGTAATATAGTTTTATTTTTGTATTTAATATATTTATTATATTTAATAATAAATAAACTATGAAAAAAAATGTATGGGGTCCAGCGATATGGACATTATTTCATGTTTTAGCGCATAAATTAAAAGATGATTCGTTTCCTACCATAGGAAAACCGTTATTTTACTATATTATAAGAATTTGTAATAATTTACCGTGTCCGGATTGTGCTAGACATGCATCATTGTTCTTAAATAAACTTAATCCGTTATTACTTAAATCCAAAAATGATCTAATACAAACATTGTACGTTTTTCATAATTCTGTAAATAAACGCACTGATAAACCATTACAACCAGAAGCTATTTTATCACAATACGAAAATGAAAATATTATCAATGTTTTTAATAATTTTATAGCAGTATTCAATACACACAATAACAAATTATTGGCTGATAATTTACAAAGAAAATTTATTATTCGAGATTTTAAAAGATGGTTTCTTAATAATATACAGCACTTTACTAGGTAGATAGATAGATAGCTACTATTGTGATAATATAAAAATATATACCATTATTTAGCAATATGTTTTTGAAATCTATAAGTGATTTATGTTGACGTATTTGATGCTGAAGTGGTTGATGTTGACATAACCTGTCCGTTTTTATAAACCGTACATTTAAATGTCTGTTGTTTAGGAACACTACATGTCATTGCATTACTAGATAGCATATTAAAATATAAATAATTTGTTAAATTTAATGTATATATTATAGTTACCCAGACATATCCTGCTATACTACCTCCTAAAACATTAAAAAATAAACCCATGAAATTAACTGTCTTGTATTGAAAACACCCCAAATTTTTTTTGATCATTATATCCAATATAGCATACAGTATAAGTAACACAAGTAATCCTATGTTTGTTTGAGATAATTGTGCGTATCCAGGTGTATATAAATAAAATATTGAGTATGCTATAATAAAAATAGAAAATGTCATATTTCCATTCACGGAACCATAATTTATAGCAGAGCATAAATCAGCTGATTCATTTATTAATGTGTTTTTAACATCACCTGGACCTATAACGTAATTACGAATCATCAATGAAAATAATAATGTAACTAAATAAAATAAACAATTCACGTTTTGTTGTGCTATTGATATAGCACATAATGATATTGGTACAATCATTGGTGAAAAAAGTACTAACGACAACATGAAATTTTTAAATTTGGATAAATCGAAACTCCCTCCTCTCTTAGTTTGTTCGCTCAATTCATGAAAAGTTGCGCCACCTGACATTATAATATTTATTGATTTGTTTGTATAATTATATATATTATAGGATAATATAATTATATTCGGTTTTTCTTTTCATTTCTATTTATTCATTGTCATTTATACATTTCTAATTTGAATAACAACCATATGTATTTTTATTTACCATTTGACATACTGTCTGTTCGTTTACAAAAGGATAATAGTAGATATAATTTGACAATTTAATAGAATATAAAAATACAATAACTATGGTTCCAATTAAACTACCTGAAAATAATTCATAAGAAGATAACAAATTACTAACATTGTTTATTGTATAACAATTGTAATATCTTTTAACCATTGTATCTAACAATATATATCCTATCAATAAAGAAATTAATATATAGTTCATACTATTTTCATTCGTGCTATTACCTGATTTTTCTTGATAATAATTTATCACCATTGGTAATAAAAAATACATAAATGAATAACCAAATATAAATAAACTTATCGTCAAACTACCATAATACGTTTTATAATATATAGCCGAACATATTGAATTATCCGCTGTATTAATTTTATGATTTTTTGATTCATTGTTTATAAATATGGTCCTCACAAATAAACCTATTATTAAAAATAAAACATAAAATATCAACGCTTTGCTATTATATGAAACAATTATATATATGCTAATAAACACCAATATTATTGGTGAAAAAAATACTGCACCAGTTATAAAATTTCTTGCATTTGAAAATTTATATGCTTCCTTATATTTTCCTGGTGTATTCATTTGTCTGTCTCTCTGTTTGGATGTTTGTTTAAAATAATTTATTATTATAAATATATAAATATTATTATTTACATAATAAATAATAAATTGTTTTGAGTATGACTGCAAAATTAATTAGTTTTTCGAATCCTATCAATACCAATTTAAATTCGAATTCTAATTGTGATAACAATAATGAATCATTGGAAGATTTAGTTTGTTATTGTGCACGTGTTTCTAATCCATCCAATCAAAATATTACCGATAATAATAAAAATGACAAGTTGCTAAGGTATCTCATTACTAATTTACATTGGTCTCCATTTGAAATGGTAAGTATTTGTTTAGAAATTGTTACCACGAGAGATATTGCTAGACAAATACTTAGACACCGTTCTTTTTCATTTCAAGAATTTTCACAACGATATGCTGTGGTTGATAGTAGTTTCGAAGTTAGGGAATGTAGATTGCAAGATATGAAAAATAGACAAAATAGTATTAAACTTGTAAAAGATGGAACTGGTCATGAGTGTGATATACAAAACAAACAATTAATAGATGAATGGAGAGAAAAGCAAACCGAAATTTTTGAAAAAGTCAGGGATACATATGATTGGGCGATAAATAATGGTATTGCAAAAGAACAAGCGCGTGCGATTTTACCCGAAGGAAACACGCCATCGAGAATGTATATGAATGGAACATTACGATCATGGATTCATTATATTCAATTACGCAGTGGAAATGGAACACAAGAAGAACACCGAATTATTGCAATTGAATGTGCAAAAGCAATTGGACCCATTTTCCCCATGATTACAGAGTTTGTTTCAATATAATAAGAGTTTTAGGCATTTTCTCATTTACAAAACACAAATTAATATTATATATACAATATATAATATGAATAAAAAAAGCAAAAAAAGATTTTTTAATAAAAGAAATAAAACCTTTAAAAAAAAAGGCGATAGTTCATGTGATAATTTTTGTAAAAATGATTATAGTCCTGAAATTGAAAAACAATTAAAAAAAATCGCAAAAGAAAATAAACTTCCGTATAAACCAACAAAAGACGTCAGAGATTATAGAATTATCGATTGTAAACAAAAATTTTGTAATGAGGGATGTAAAGGATATATTTTTTTAACCAAAGAAGTAGAAAAAAATTTTAAAAAAAACATTAATGGTAATTTTTTAAAAAAAACTAAACCTAGAATAATACAAAAATTAAAATCAAAAGGTGCTATATCTTATTGTGATAATGATGATTATAATCCATTTCATAAATAAATATTAATGGATGTAAATTCTACTATCTTGAAAAACTTTGGGTTATTAGTAAATAACTCAAGAATACGCCAAAAAAGTTCTTGGAAAATACATCTAATATATTGTAACCTGCATTTTTTATATTGTAAGGCATTAATGCTGCTATTCCATACAACGACCAAAAAATGAAGAAATACATAAAAAATTTCCACCCGGTCTTGGAATGTACTGCATAATTTACGTATATTATAAAATAATATATCAAAAATGGAATAAATCCTAAAATAACACCTGATAATGTGTCTATTAATTTTATTTCAGCTAGATAACCAAATAGTAACATTAACCAATTCAAACATAGTATATATGTTAAATTCGTTGAATTTTGTATTAATAACCGTGGTAAATCTAGACTCGATGTATCTAGTCCTTTCTCTTTATATTTTAAATAAATTAAATATATAATTAGTGTAACTAACATTGTTGGTGTTGTTATAGACCAATCTACATATCGTTTCGGTGTGATGTTGTATTTTTTTGAAAAATTATAGAGCAACCAAACATAAAATAAACCTTCTATTAGTTGGACTATTATTTCTAATATCATCAATTGTTTTATTATTGTGATAGATGGTTTAATACGTATAAATAATGTACCAATTTCTAACAATAAAGTAATTATCTGTATAATAACAGAAACCAATAAAGTGTTATAAAATATATTTGATGTCTTCATATATTATTTTGATATATTATTTTGATAGATTAATGAGTTAATGTCGGGAGGTGGTGTTCTGATAAATTTGCAGTTACATCATTTGCTGTTTTACAATGATAATTCATTTCAATTATTGATCGTAGTTTTTCATTCATAAAAGGATAAACCAATCTATAAACAGATGAAATGTATATATTTGGGTTGATGATGATTATCTTTTGTAGATTTCCACTAAATTTGCTCGAAATCAGTTTTGCTAATTCTATTCCCACTTCTATTTGTAAAAAATGTTCCATGTTGAAATTCGCGGAATCAAAAATCCATACCCATTGAGTATTTTCTGGTATTTCACTTAAAACTCCATTATAGTGATGTAATATGCTTTTTGCGTCAAAATACAATTTTGCTTTTGACGGACATGTGTAATAGTATATTGTGTTGTTGTATTCTGTGATTTCTGTTAATGAATGTGATAATGGATCCAATGCACAAAAAGGACATGTGTATTTCATGTTTTTGAATTTACGTTTTTGAATTTGTTTTTGTATTATGGTTTGTTAATAATAAAAGTAATATAAACGTATTGTTTTATGGTATGATAGACACATACCATACCATAACATAAAACAACATGGGAATTCCTAGCTATTTTTCGTATATTGTTAAAAATCATCCAGAAATTATTCGTCGTTTTTCCAAAGAACTTCAGTTACATACGGATGAACGCCACGGCGAATTTACCATTAACAATTTATATTTGGATTGTAATTCGATTATCTACGATGCAGTGCATAGTACCAAATTCTCCGAAATAACTAGTGATTCTAGCAAAATTATTATTTCTAAAGTGATTGTGAAGATTGAAGAGTATATCACATTGATCGCACCTACTACGTGCGTTTATATTGCATTTGATGGTGTAGCCCCTTTGGCTAAATTAGATCAACAACGTGAGCGTCGTTATAAATCATGGTATCAATCCGATATTACTCATACCATTATGAATTTAAAAAAGACCGATGTTTGGAATACAACGGCTATTACACCTGGAACCGTTTTTATGAGTGAATTAAACAACGCGATTAAAAAGCATTTTGGTGGTGTTCTGGGTGTTACTGGTTGCAAGTATATGATATCAACGAGTGATGAAACAGGAGAAGGAGAGCACAAATTATTTGCGTTTATTCGAGATAATCCGGGGTTGCATGACTCCAATACTCGTACAATTGTTTATGGGTTAGATGCGGATTTAATTATGCTTTCTATCAATCATTTACCTGTTTGTCCGAACATATATTTGTTTAGAGAAACACCGCATTTTATTCAATCGATTGATCGTTCATTGGAACCGGATAAAACCTATTTGTTGGATATTCCATTGTTGGTGGAACAAATACGGAATGAGATGAGTGGTTTTGTGGGGGGTGAGGAGGCGAGTGGAAGTGGAAGTGGAAATGGAAGTGGAAATGGAAGTGGAAACGTCAATATCGTGTATGATTACATTTTTATTTGCTTCTTTTTAGGCAATGATTTTATGCCTCATTTTCCTTCTATCAATATTCGAACGGGTGGTGTCCATAAAATGATGAATGCTTACAAGTCGACATTTAGTAGTGGTGATAGTGGTGGTGCGGGTGCGGGTGGAGGTGCGGATGGAGGTGGTAAAGACAAATATTTAACCGATGGGAAAAAAATCATTTGGAAAAATGTTCGAACGATGGTGGAATTTTTAGCCAAAAATGAAGTAGGATTTTTAAAAGAAGAATTAAAAATGCGGGATAGAAAGGCGAATTTTTATTACCCAACAGATACACCGGAAGAAATGTTTGCAAAATTTGAAGCTATACCAACTTATGAACGCGAATTGGAGAAATATATTAATCCGTACAAAGAAGGTTGGCAAAAACGATATTATCAATGTCTTTTTGGATTTGATTTAGCGGATGGTACAGAAAAACTGGAAGAGTTTAAAAAAGTGGTTTGTGAAAATTATTTAACTGGGTTAGAATGGACCATGAAATATTATACTAGCGGTTGTCCGGATTGGCGTTGGTGTTATAAGTATCATTATCCTCCGTTGATGGAAGATTTAATTCACCATGTGCCTTATTTTGAAAGAGAGTTTTTGGTGGATGGAGGAGGGGTGGGTGTCGATGTAACTCCTTTAGTACAACTTTGTTATGTTTTGCCAAAACCGAGTTTGAATTTATTACCAGAAAAATTATTGGATAAAATAGTAAAACAATATGATAGGGGGGATTGGTATGGAACTGATTTTGATTTTATATGGGCGTTTTGTAAATATTTCTGGGAATCACACGTACAACTTCCAGAAATTCCTATTGGTGAATTAGAAACTATTGTCAATGAATATTTATTGGAAAGATAAAATTATTATATCTGATTATTTTATATAAGAAAATAAATAGGTATTATTATTTAATTATGAGTAATAAAAATTATTTATTCAAGGCATTTAAAAATATTTTTTATAATGATGAGGATGATGAGGATGTTGATAATGTTCAAATATATTTTAATAGTTTAGGTGATAATGATAACATTTGTCATACGTTACCAGTTGAGACAGTTGATTATAAAATAGGACAACTAATTCACATTAAAGGTGGTGATAATACTATTTATTTAATTAATAATATACAAGACAATAATAATATTAACATAGTATCTACTATTGATAATAAAAATAGTAAAAATATTACTCAGAATGAAATTCTAAACATTATTAATATTAATCCAGATACATTATTTATAGATCGTGATTATTTAAAAAAAATAGAAGAGACTAATCCTAATACATTTAATGACACTGATAAGTTATTACTCAAAATTAAATATTATAAATCAAAAATTGCCATTTCTAAAATAAAACTAAAAATATTTGAAAAAGAAGCTAAACTTGTAGAAAAAAATAATGAAACAGTTAATATAAGTGCATATGAAGAATTATTAGAAACCGCATTAGAAGAATTAACTAATATACCAAATAAAGAAACGAATGACGATGAATACATAAATTACATAAAAAATAGATTCAGACAATTTTATGGTATTAATACAATAAATAATGCAATAAATTTATTAAATAACGCTCTTTCAGCATTCGGTATAAAAGAAGTTGATAAAGATAAGATATTAAATAAATATATATTATTATGCGATCGTATTTCTTTTGTTAGCATTATTAGTATTCCTTTGGCATATCGTTTTAAAATAATACGATCATGCATTTATTGTTTTTGTGTATTTGTTAAAACTGTTATATCGGACAAATTTGTTATTATTAATATAATTTTACCATTAACGACATATTATTTATATACAAATATGGATACTACATATTTAGTTGTTAAAAATGGAGCCTATTTTATAAAAGATATATTATCTAGTATTCTATGTCAAATTAGTACATTGTTTTATCAAGAAGAACTAGTGGTTGTTGAAGAAGAGGAAGAAGAGGAAGATGCATCACAAAGATCAAACACAACAGAAACCTCATATAACGCTTTAACAATATATTCTGATTCCACATTTCCATCGCTTACATCTATAAAATCATTAAATGAGTTATACGATAAAACAGTAATTAATAATGGTAATAAAATAGACAACATTGGTGATATTATAAGAACTCAAAATAATTCTGTTTTAGAATCATCACAAGCTTCAATAATATCATCACAAGCTTCAACAATATCATCACAAAAATCATATGAATCACGACCAACATCACCATTAGGCGGTAAAATAAAAAGATCTCGTATAACAAAAAAACACAAACGCATCACTATTAGACGATCCAAAAGATCGAAAAAAATGAAAGGAGGCAAGAGAACCCGAACTACCAAAAAACGACGCGTAGTTCGTAGAAGAAAGCACAACACCAAAAAATATTAACATCGAGAGTTTTACAAAAATAACAATATAACAAAAATAAAATATAAAAATAACTACGTTTATATTTTATAGTAAATACATATACAAAAACGACAATGGTCGATAAAAAGATTATTTCTGTGTTTGAGAATCGCCAAGATTTTTTCAACTTGTTAAAAGTAAATCCTGGACTCGTTATCATTAAATTCGGTGCTACCTGGTGTGGACCATGTAAAAAAATTAAACACGTTGTTGATGGGTTTTTCGCCACTTCTCCTGATAATGTAATTTGTGCCGATGTTGATGTCGATGAAAGTTTCGACCTTTATGGTTTCTTCAAGAGTAAGAAAATGGTCAATGGAATTCCTGTAATGTTGTGTTATATTAAAGGAAATGAAACATTTATTCCAGACGACTCTGTTACTGGTATTGATCCTGGTGCATTAGATGCATTTTTTAAACGATGTGGTAATTATTTGGTGAAATTACCTCCTGTGTGAGCGTCGTTGTTTTTTCTTTTGTGACGATTTACGGGATTTTTTGGATTTGCGGGATTTTTTGGATTTGCTGGTTTTTCTGGTTTTTCTGGTTTTTCTGGATTTTCTGGTTTTTCTGGATTTTGTAATGCGAATACTTTTTATTTTACCACCTTCACTCAATTTTACTATATTCACTGTATTCATCGTTACTTTATTATCATTAGTTGTAAATAAATATCCTTTTTTTTTTTCACAAACGATATCAATAGTCTCATTACCACAACCAATATCAGTAGGATTATTTGAAAAAAAAGCAGTATTATTATTATATTTTTTTTCTGATAAACATTCACAATTTATAATAATTTTATCATTTTCTTGTTTATATTCTTCAAAAATATAATTATAATCATTAGTAATTTTGTATGTACCAATACTAAATGCACCTGTATCCGAAGCTACCTTAACTTGAAATATTGATTCATTTGAAATAAAATATGTATTTAAACTAATATCTTTATATTCATCTAATTCTTCAAATAATTCTTTTAAATTGGTTAATATCTTATTATCGCCGACAACGTTGTCAATTCTATTAGCATCTCGTCTATCTAGCAATGTTATACCATCATCATCGTTAACATTATTATCTTTATAATCATTATCATCATCATCACTATTATCATCATCATCATCATTATCATTATTATTACCATCATCATCATTATTATTATCATTATTATTATCATTATTATTATTATCATTATTATTATCATTATTATTATCATTAACACCATTATTTTTCATAAAGTCATAAAAATTTATATCACATTTTTCTGCAAAATATTCAGGTGTTTGTGGTGGGTTTGAGTTATTTTTTATTTTATAAGCATCTTTAATAATACCCACAAAATCTTTTTTATCTTCTTCTGTCGCAGAACCATACATAAATAACTCTTTAATTTTATATGCTATTTCTCTAGTATAACCGGTTGGAATTAAATTTTTTATCAGTATTTTATCTGTATTTTTGTAACATTTTGATTTGTTAGCATCATTGTCTATAAAATAACTATCTCTATTTATAGCTCGTGCCATCATGTGAATAAATGTGTTTCCTTCATCATTTTTTTCCTTTATTAATTCTTTATTTGATTGTAAAATACGTAAAATTTCGGTAATTTTTTCAGTATCTTTCCTATTGCTATCTAATATTGTTTTAATGTTTTTTTCTAAACCATCTAGTTTCTTTTTTAACTCACGTTTTTTTAATAATGATTCCATATTTATATAAATAAATTATCTATATAAATAATAAATATTTTAAATTTTTCTCATTATCAAGAATTATTTACGGGATTTACGGGATTTTTTGGATTTGCGGGATTTTTTGGATTTACGGGATTTACGCAATTTGCTGATTTTTTTTCCACCGTTGCCTGTGATATTTGGTACCTCTTTCTCGATATATATATCAGTACCATAACGTTTTCTTTTTATATTTTTTAAAACTATTGATGTTAAATCAATGAAAATAGCCCAATTTTCTACATCTTTAACATTATTATAACGAACTGTTTCATCAGGAATTAATTCATATCTATCTGGAAGTGAATGTAATTTATCAATAAAATATTTCTTTATAAATTCACTAAAATACTTTACAATTTGTTTATTAAATACATGAAGACCTTCTGTTAAGTCCTTAATAAAAGCCACTATACTACCCAAATCATAGTCAGAATTTAGTAAAATTTTATCATACAAATTTTTTACTATATCTTCTTGTTTTTCGTGTCTTTGTTGTAAATTAGTTTTTTGTAAATCGCCTTTGGTGATAATGATGGCCTTATTATTTGGGTCAACCTTGTTTTTAAGTTTATTAACTAGATAAGTTATCAAACATTGATTCCAAATGGGTGCACTTTCATTAGTATTATCATAATCACAACATTTTATATATAAAAATACTACATCGTTAAGTATAGGTACTTCTATTTCTAGTTCAGGTTTTTCTAGCAATTCTCTTACCTGATCTGAAAAAATTTTACTCCAATGGATATATTGGTTCTGATTATTCCTTATCCAGTTTTTATTAAAGTGTAGTATATTTATATATTTTCTCGTTAGTGGTGTAATTTGTAATGAAGAATATGTATCAGTCATATCTATATAAATAAAATATCTATATAAATAATAAATATTTTATTTGTATAAGACATGGATTCCAATTTAGATTTGAATATTGATAATTATTCTCTCGAAGATATTTTGCAGTTATTTCGGTTGTCGTCTGATTTTAACGAGGCTGATATGAAAAATGCAAAAAAACTAGTATTAAAAATGCATCCAGATAAATCCCGTTTAGACGCCAAATATTTCTTATTTTTTTCAAAAGCATACAAAGTATTGTATTCCATCTATGAATTCAAACAAAAATCACAAACCCAAAAGATTGAGGATGTCGAGTATGAAAATGTTGAGTTTGACGACTCTGAAATTGCGGATGATTCTAAAAAGAAGGGACTTCAAACCTTTTTCGAGAAAAATAAAAAACTAAAATCCCCTCAACAATTCAACAAGTGGTTCAATAAACACTTTGAAAACAACAAGCTTCTCTCCGAGTCGGATACAAATGGATATGGAGATTGGTTAAAATCCGAAGAAGGATTAGACGAATTTGGACTCAACCAACAACTTTCTTTGTCTGAAATGACGCGACATATTGAAAAGAAGAAAACCGAGATGCGGAGTCTCATCACATATGATGAATCGAGTATCCACGATTTTTATCAAAATACAACCATTACCGCTTCTGCATTATCAGGTGAAGCGCCTAAATATTATTCATCCGATCTATTTAGCGCATTACCCTATCAGGATTTAAAACAAGCACATACTGAAACAGTTATTCCTGTTACATATGATGATTATAAAAATAAACAAAAGTTCAATAATATAAATGAAATACAGCAATACAGACAAACACAGGATACTACACCCTTATCCGAGATTCAGGCGAGAGAATATTTAACAAACAAATCGAAAATGGAAGAAAAAGAAGGAAGTAAATTAGCATATGATTTAGCCAAACAAGTGGAACAATCCAAACAAAAAAATAAAGCTTTTTGGAGTAATATTATGAGTATAAAAAATTAAATGAGGTGTGGTGATGTATGATATATGTAAATTAAATTATAAAGAGCGAAATTGAATTATGAAATGTAAATAAATTAAAATATTCTAATAATATAACAAAAGTATAACAATAATATATATTGCATCAATGAAATTTAAATTCAGCAAAATAAATTATATTAATGTAATCATATTAATAGCATTATTTCTTCTCGCCAATTTTCTATATAGACGTTATATTGATAAACTCAAATACAACGATCTAGAAAGTGATGGAAACATGATTCAAAAATATCTTCTCTCCAAATCCGATAAAAATCCCAATAATATTTTAGAAAATAGTAAAAAACCTATCCTATGGATTCCTATTGAGTATCAATACAATGCTAGAAAATGGATCAGCTTTGGTTCTCGTAGTAGTTATGATTTAAATCAACCATATTTGTATTTAACAGTAAAGAGCATCATTCAGCATTGCAAGGACAGTTTTCACGTATGTTTAGTCGATGATAATTCATTCGCCAAATTAATCCCTGGTTGGAACATAGATATGGGTGCTGTTTCTTATCCTATATCGAATAAATTCCGTGATTTAGCAATGACAAAATTAATCTACTTATACGGTGGTATAATCGTTCCTCCATCTTTTCTTTGCATGAAAAACTTGATTGGGATGTATCAACGGGGTACAACGGGCGACAAAATGTTTGTATGTGAAACTATTAACAGAACTGCTTCATCAGTAAATCATACCTATTATCCCGATATTAGTTTTATGGGTTCAATGAAAGAAAATCCAGTTGTGAAGAGTCTTTTGGAGTTCATGGAGAGAACCATTTCAACGGATTTCACTTCTGAATCCATATTTTTAGGTAAATTCGACAAATGGTGTGCTGTAAAAATTCAAAACAATGAAGTTAATTTAATACCTGCTATCGAAATTGGTGTAAAAGACATAAATGATGATCCTATTACCATTGAGATTTTAATGTCCCAGGGGTATATTAATTTATATTCCAATGCATACGGTATTTTAATTCCTGCATATGAAATATTAAATAGAACAAATTATGAATGGTTCGCTCGTTTATCTCCCGAACAAGTATTGAAATCGGATACCATTATAGGTAAATATATTTTACTAGCAAACGCACCTTACAAAAAAGAATTCACTGTTGAGGGTTTTGAAGAAAAAGGTTGCAGTGGTGATGGTAATCGTTCTCATCAATCTGAGTGCTCTAAATGGTGGTATTCGCCTCTTTTAAATGGTGAAGGCATTTATTGTATACCTCCATTAAGAGGTGGCCTTAAACCTGATTTGATTCTAAATACAAATTATCCTAATTATTAGATTATTTTATCGGTGTATAGTTTTTATTGGTGATGTGAAATAATTATAACTTTGTGATATAGTTATAATTATCTAGTGTTAGAGTTTATGTGAATTATCATGTTAACTTATTGTACCGTTTTTGTCTTCTCTTTACAAAATATTTATTATTATTTATATAATCATAACAATATAAGCAGACAAAAAAAATCATAAAAAGTAAAATGATACATAATAATTTTGAAACAAAATATATGATTGAAAATCCCGGTTCAGGGGATACATCTAAATTTAACAATGAAATTATTGTATTTTTAGAATAAGAAACTACTATATTGTCTTTGTTCGACCATGTTAATTTATTTTCTGTGTTTGGATATGTCTGGTAACAAAGAGGTATATAATACAAATATCTGTTTGGTATTCCATTTTCAATAATAACATCCCAATGTTTCAATTGCAAATTTAACGGTTTGTTTCTCGTTTTTTTCGAATAAACAATTGCATGCATCGAACATGATTTATATGATTTGTATTGTTTTAGATTATATGAATATGGAACAATGACAATCGGATTACAACCCAAATAATAAATAAACTCTTCGTCTTTTTTGCTATTTAAAAAATCATTTACACAGGTTATGTTTTTTGGATCTTTAATTTTTGGACTAAATATAAAATCGTCTTCCAAAATAAGTATATTATCGTAATTTTGTTCGTTTGCATGTTTAAAACACTGTAAAAACGCATCTGTTAAATCTTGATAAGAAACTTGTTCTATTAATTTTTTTTTGCATTTTTTGAATCCTTGGTTGAAAACAATATATACTGTTTTTGTCGGTTGATACTCTTTTAATTGTTCTTGAACATGATTCAAACGCCCGTTATCGGATAAATGAATTATATAAGTGGCATCAACACTATTATCTAATAACCCTTTTTCATAATTGTTTTTTTCGAATTTATAACAATGTTTATTGGAATCTACGTCCATAATATTATTATACGAATATATAATATTTTTTTGGGTTTATTTATTCAAATTACTTAGTATTACTTATTAATATTGGAATTTTTAAATAAAAAACAACAATTAACATAACAATTAAAATATATTTAACAAAAATAGGATTTTTCCTATAACAAAGTATCATTATAAAAGTAATAATCCAAAACATTTCCTTAATAAATGCATAATTAACACCATTAAAATAATAAAATTTTTTGTGATATGGATTATAATATGGATCTTTTCCGAGTTCGTATCCTATATTTTCGAGTTTTTTTTCAAAATAACTCAAAATACATTCACCTTTTAAAATAGTCCAAGATAACACAGTTAAAAACGCATATACTACTATATATATATCAAATATAGGATTCATAATATATGGATATAAACATATAAATATGTCATTTAAAAAATGAATATTTTGTATTCCTTCGAATGCTATTTCTTTATAGATCATTCTATATATAAATTCAACTATTATTTATTATATATATTTTTTTATTTTCATTTCTATAAAAAAAATACCTGCAACATTTATTAAAACAATAGTTTGTATAATATTATTTCCTTTGTTTCTAAAATAAATAACAAATAATTCATAAAAAATAAGTAATCCTATTATTATTACAATATAATCATTACCATATAAATAATCTCGAAAAGGATAATAGGTAGGATTTGATCCTAATACATATCTGGGGTTTATTAATTTTTTATCAAGAACCGACCAAATACATTCATATTTAAAAATCAACTTTAACAATACAACAACTAATAAATAAATTACAAACAATAAATCAAATGATTTGGGAAACAAAAATATATAAAAACATGTAATGAATTCACAAATCATATGTAAATACATACTACATTTTAAAATAATTGATTTATTCATTAATATATATTAATCACATAATAATATAATTAATTATATTAATTATTATTTGTAGTATTATATATCTACGAATTGAAAGATGTTAATATTTTTTTAAGTTTATTTAATATCTTTTTGTTATATTTTAAGCAAATATATATTACAATTATTATTAGTATTAAAAAAAATATTAGTTGCAGTTTGCAAAATAGTTGTATTGATATTTTTGTAAATAAATCATCATCTGATAGCCATGATCCTGAGTAAGTTGAATAACTTATTATATTTTGCGTTTTATTTATGTCACATTTATTACAAAAATTACATACATTTAATTCACTTATAATTATGATTTTATCTATGGTATTATTATTATAATATTGGATAAATAAATATCCAGAACCAGCGCTTCCATGAATATCAACCAAGTATATATTTGTTCGTTTTTCTGATATATTTTGAATACATTGATAAATAAAATTGCTTCCTTTATTTGCGATTATTAAGTCGTTATTAATAAACTTAATTGGTAAAATATGTTGTATTCCACTAAATATAACGTCATAATCAATATATTTATTCACTATTTCATCATATGATTTAATTGATACTCTATCTAAATCGCTATATATACCACCATATATATATAAAATAATTAGTCTTACCATATCACATCTCATAATCGGATACCTAAAATTTATAAATATATCATATTTATTTGGAAAATATTGTTTAACTAATTCATAACATTCTTTCCCATTCCATATTCTTATTTCATAACCTTTATTTATTTTTTTACATATATCAATGTTTTCAGATAATTCTTTGGGTATAACTGGATTTTCGTCAAGTTCGTTATTAAAATTAATCCAAATAAAATGAATAATTTTTGGTATCATTACAATATATAATATATATATATATATATATTGTATATAATATATACTGTGAATATACAATCAATACAAATATGTATAATATATCCATAAACATATACTTGCACATGCAATCAACCTAATCTTGATATTTTTTTTATTTCTAAATATCATATATAACAGAGTACCTAATATTAATATCGCTTTTAATGTAATAATATGTTGATTTGAATGATATTCTTCATGTGGATGCCATTTTACATTATCTCCCAATTGATAATCACTATTTATTAATTTTTTTTCTACATAACTTATAATACATTCATTCTTTAATAATCCCCAATGAATTGTTTGTAACAAAACAAAACTGCAATAATAAATATCATAAATACGACTAAAAATAAAAATATAAGACATTAAAAAAACATCTATAAATATATGAAATAAAGTTATGTTATACAATAATATTGAATTATCCATTATATATATAATTATATATAATTTATACGACATTATGTGACATTATGTGACATTATGTGCCATTATGTGATATTATCATATTCAACTATATATTACCTAAATCATTATGCTGTTATCTATAGGTCTATACGACGTTCTTTCAACATGTATAAATTGGTTAATACAATGCATAATGTACCGATTATTTTTTGCATGGTAATTTTATCATTATTTAAAACTACACCATATACATAAGACATAACAATACCAAAATATGTCAATATAGCATAAATGTAAGTATCTAATCTTGAAATTGCGTAAAAACGTAGATAATAACCAAATAAACCAATAAACGCATTTACTGCTAATGACAGTGATAAACCACTATATAATTGCATATTGATTATATTTTTCCATAAATAAGGTGTTAAAACACTTGCACCAATAAAATATGATAAAAATATATGGTTCCAATTGTTGAGCGTTTTTATATTTTTAACAAAATAAAAGATGAATGCTTCCGTTAAGGCTGCTATGAATGCAGCGATAATACCTTCATTCCAAAAGTGTTCTTTCACCGTTGTATCATTTTTAATAATAGAGTCTTTCCTACTATCAGGATTGTTTTTATACAGTTCTTTTTTACTATCATTTGCTATTAAATATACACCAAACAAAGGTATTAATAAAATTGGAGTGAGGGGTATTCCATATAATAACAATATGATAATAGGATAGATATAATATAATGTAGTAGCTACACCACTATCTAATAGTTGAAAACTACGGTAGGAAAAATACACATGTAATATTGTAGTAAGTGACAATAATAAACCATAAGTTGATAGTATTGATTTATAAATGAATACCCAATCAACAAAAAATGCGGATATTGCAACATACATAAAAAACCTAGACCATATCTGTAAAATTAATTCAACATTTATTTTTTTAACAAATATCGAATAAAAACTTAATAATGATTCTCCAACCAATTTACTGACAATTGCCAAGTACATGTTTATACTTTATAAATATAATATAATAATTCAATTATATACACATTTGGACTTTCAGTATAATCTATTATTCCATGCAACCAACCAGCGTACAAACAAATCAATTATAATAAATATAATATTCTATTTCATACAACGATTTATCGTATTTGATTTTTGATGTATAAACAATGTTATTCATATTACATATTTGTCTAACAACTGTCATAAATTTATTATAGGTAATTTTTCGGTCTAAATATTTTTGTTTCGATGTAAAATAATACGGCTTACATGTATTTAAAAAATCATTTATTTTTTCTGTAAAAATACCTTTTTTATATGATATATTATTGAATATATAGTATTTTTCATTTTTAACGCACAAATCTTCTAATAAATCAAACAATATATGAGAAGGAATTCTCTCTTTAAATATTTGTAATGACATATTTATTATATTATATTAACATAATATAATATAATAAATGATAAAAACAGTTATATTTTTAATTATAATTATAATTGTAATAACAAAATTAAATTCTCATTATAGAAATTTATATAATAATGTTTTTCAAATATCTGAAAACTACATCAAGTCATTTCTAAAAACAAATCCGCTATTTTTATATATATACGTACCTGTTTTGTTTTTTTTAGCTTCCAAAGTATCATTATTTGAATATGCAAATGGTTATTATGTCTCACACATTAAAAAAATGTTATTAAGCGTTAATAAACAAAGTGACAAATATAACCAACCCAAACCATTTATCGACGAATTAACCATTATATCAATTGTTGTATTTTCATTAATTTCGACCATTTCAGGTAGCAGTTTAGGCAGTGAAGCTGTAATGATTTATTTGTCTATATCATTGATAAACTATTTATATTTTAGCTGTAAAAAACTATTTAACCTTGATAATATAAACACTGAAATACTAATTTATACAGGTTACGCTATTGGTTTTGATGCAACATTTACATCCCTCATTTCTACTATTACATACATTTTTGAAAAAATGTTTATTAATCATTCCAATTTATTGTATAGTTATCATGTTATTGTCTTATTACTCATTGTTTTATTAATACACATTTCTATTAAGGATCGAAATCCAATAGTAGTCATTGATAAAATACAATTTGTATATTCCAATATATCCAATCTATTGTATATCATTATTTTTTCTATTATTATCGGCATAGTTTCTTTTATGTTTGTTTCATCATTTATATTTTTATATGATACTGTTAAAAAAAATAAATACAAAGATGTATTGGTTGTTATATTTGGTTTATTGTTAGCATTTATGATTCAAACATGTGGTCTATTTATTATCGGTACAAATGAATATGTTATAAATGAAGGATTTAAAAATGCGGATACGATGGATAGTAGTAACAATATAAATGTAAAATTCAATTACAAAAATGTGATTGGCAAAATATTGAATTGTATTATTTCTTTGGGTTCAGGGTTGTCTGGTGGTATGGTTATTCCATCCATGACCATTGGTACAGGTATAGGGTCTTTATATTCTAATTTATTAACCTCTAAATATTTTAAACCAATACAAAATATTATACCTATGACAATGCCCGTTCAAAATATAATGTATATTGGAATGGTTGCATTTTTAAGTCCTATGTTGGATGCGCCAATAACAAGTGCTGTAGTAATTAACCAAATATCAAATCAAGATTTTAACACACTACCAATATCAATTATATCTTCATTCATAAGTTATTATGTGTATAAAAAATTACACAAATAATATAAAAATATAGCATTTATAACATTTACAATACAATATTATTGTAAATATTATAAAGGGTAAATGTTACTACAAAATATCAAAAAATTACCACAGGTATTACAAGACCATATAAATTCATACAACGTTGAACATAGACAATTGATGAAAGAAGTATGCAAAAATTTATTGTTTTATTATAAAGAAATGGAATGTCATAATTGTCATAATAGTGTAAAGCGAATTAGCCCTGAAACTGTATCAATTGGTGGACATTATGAATATTTTTATTGTTCTATGGATTGTTTTTATGATGATAAATGGTGATTGATAGTATGTGAATTGAAAATACTCAATATATTATTTGTAAAGAGAGCTAATTCTATTTCTTCCTCATGAATATTATGAAAAATTGTAATATATTTACATATATATGGAATAATTATATATTTTTCATGTTCACTTAATAAACGTGTAATTTTAATATACAGGAAAAAATTGTCTAAAATATCCATAATAGAATATCCCTTATCATATATGGAATACAATAGTTGAATCGCATCGTGTAACTTATTATTTTTTAAATATATTATATAATCATCAAAAGAAATAAAACTTATATTGGTACACATTTGCATAGCAAGATCCAATGTTATGTATTCATTATAAAGTTTGAATTTTTCCATATAATTTATCAAAATTTTCACAGTATTATTTGATACATTCAAAACAAATTCATTGGCATTTTCAGATATTTGGATATGTTCCGTTTTTTTTATTTTTTCTATTATTTTAATTAAATTTTCACGCTCTAGTTGTTTGATTTTTACTATTATAAACCGCGATTGAATACTTTCTATCACTTTTTGCATGTTACTACAAGACGCGATAAAATGGACGTTATGACTGTATTTATCAATCGAATTTCTGAATATTTGTTGACATTGTTCGTTGATTAAATCCAAATCATCGAATATCACAATCTTTTTTTTATTTTTAATGATGGATGATGTCTGGCAAAATATTTTAACATCTGTACGATAATAATTTATTCCTTGTTCTTTCAAACTATTCAAATATAAGACATTGTCGTTATATTGATTATAATCGTAATCTTTATAATATTCTCTTATTAATGAATTTAATATTGATGTTTTACCTGATCCCATATCGCCTAATAACAATAAATTCAATTTATCTATTTTTATTAAATCATGAAACATTGTTTTCATCGTTTCACTCATCTCAAAATCATTCAAAAAAAGTGGTTGAAACTTATTCACAAATAATTTATTATCCATGGTGGGTTTCTATTTAGTAGTTTTTTACAATTACTTACTTATAATATTAAACATAAAAAACATTTAAATTTATATATTAAAATATTAATTATATCCAAGTGTAGAAAAAATTTACTGATGCCAACAGAGAATCATTATGAAACATTGGGAATTACAGAGGGTGCAAGCGAGAGTGAAATAAAACAAGCATTTAGAAAGCTTTCTCTCAAATATCATCCAGATAAGAATCAAGGAAGTACCGAAAGCGTTGGTTTATTTCATAAAATAAATGAGGCTTACGAAGTTTTGGGAGATCCATCAAAACGTAAAGAATATGATATGATGAGAAAAAATCCATTTGCAAGTATGATGGGTGGTATGGGTGGTATGGGTGGTCCAGGTATGCCTCCCGGGTTTGCGAGTCACCACGAGTCATTTGATAATATCGACGAAATTATTAATAAATTTTTTGGTGGCCCAATGGGAATGGGAATGGGTTTTCCAGGTGCTATGCACATGAATATGGGACAAGGGATGGGACAAGGAATGCCGAATATTCAAATATTTCGCAATGGTGTTCCAATCAATGTAAATCGTTTTCAAAAACCTACCCCTATTACCAAAAATATTACAATAAATATGAATCAGGTGTTAACTGGAGATAGCATTCCGGTTGATATTGAAAGGTGGATTACTGAAAACGAACACAAGGTATTTGAAAAAGAAACAATATACGTTACTATTGAAAAGGGTATAGATTCAGGTGAAATAATAGTATTAGAAGGAAAAGGGAATATTGTAAACGACCAATGTAAAGGTGATATTAAAATATATGTGAATGTTGAAAATAATACACAGTTTCAACGATATGGAATTGATTTATTATTAGAAAAACATATTTCACTGAAAGAATCATTGTGTGGTTTTAGTTTTGAAATTAAATATATAAATGATAAAAACTATACGATCAACAATACACAAGGAAATATTATTACACCCAATTATAAAAAAACGATTCCTGGAATGGGGTTGGAGAGAAATGGTAAAAGAGGCAATTTAGTAATCCATTTTATTATTGAATTTCCTAGTAGTTTGTCGATTGATAAAATTAACGAGTTGCGGGATATTTTGTAATTTTTACAAAGATGAAAATGGACGAATTGCTACCAAAATATTATAGTATTACTATAATATATATATTTTATGTCATTATATTTAGATTCCAATCAAAAACAACCCAATATACATAAGTCATTAGGATTTAATCGTAATAACATGGATACTAAGGATACTAAGGATACTAAGGATACAAAGAATACTAAGAATAAAAAACTAACGAATACCGACGTAACAAAGGACGGTAAATTAGATGCTGTTAAAATGTCGTTTACCCTTACCTATGTTCTTTTGCTAACTACTTCATTAATTACCTTTATTGAATCTATGCGCACACAAAATCCTTTAATTCGACATATTTTTAATTTAGAAACAGCTGTTTCTTTGGTAGGCGGTTATTTTTATTCAGTATTTATTGTTATGATTGATGATTACAAAAAAAATAACGTACCATTTGATTGGGATGCAATAACAAAGATTCGTTACCTGGATTGGTCGATTACAACCCCTGTCATGTTGTTGAGTTTATGTTTGGTTCTAGCAAAAGAATCAAAAAAAATTATACATTTAACTACTATTTTGTTAATTGTATTTTTAAACTATGTCATGTTATACGTTGGCTATTTAGGTGAAATACGTGTAATAAATAGATCACTTGCATGTATTGGTGGGTTTATTCCTTTTTTCATAATGTTTTATATAATATTTAAAAATTACACGGTAATTGATAAGGGATTTAGAAAATATTATTTGTTCGTTATCTATGTTGTTACATGGACGTTTTATGGGTTAGTTTATTTATTAAGTGATGAATACAAAAATATAGCAATGAATTTATTAGATTGCTTTTCAAAATGTATTGTTGGAATATTACTATGGGTATTTTATACAAATATCATACCAAAATTATAAACTTAACTTGTATATATCGTTATTATGACTATAATATAAAAAGATATTAATTTTTATATTATTGATACAATGGTGAGACCCACTACTAGAAGCATTACCAAAACAATGAGAGAAAATTATGATAATATTCATAAAAATGGTTATCATATTTATAAAAATATATGTGACATAGACGACCTGTTAGAATTAGTGTTTCTTTTGAATAAACAAGTCGATAGTAAATATGGAGGTCCCATTTTTAATGGGATTAAAAACGACAAAAAAAGAATACAATCTACATTACGTTGCAACAACATAACTGTTACCAAATTTATAGAAACTTTAGAAGAAAGTATATATCAGTTATTACCATCTGATTTGCGTTTATATTTCAGTAGTTGGACCATTTTGAAATCACTTGATGGTTGCAATCTTCAACAACCCCATACTGATTATAATGTTGAAACTATAAAAAATATAACTGATTCTGCATGTGTTCCATTGTTAGTATTGGTTACACTCATGTCAGAAACATATTTGGATATTTGGGACTCGGTTGGGGTCCATAAAAAGCTTGTTATGGAAAAAGGAGATGTATTGATTTTTCGTGCGGATATGATACATGCTGGTAGTTCGTATGAAAAAGAAAATATACGCATTCATGCATATCTGGATAGTCCACTAGTTAAACGAATACCCAATAGAACATGGTTTGTGAGTTAGGGTTCGGGTAGTGTTAGGGTTCGGGCAATGTTAGGGTTCGGGTAGTGTTAGGGTTCGGGCAATGTTAGGGTTCGGGCAATGTTAGGGTTCGGGTAGTGTTAGGGTTCGGGTAGTTCAATCAATCTTTTTCAATAACTACTTCTTTTGCTATTTTCCTAATTATTTTTGACTTTGTATTCTCTATACCATTGCCAATACCCAATGACTCCATAATAAGATGATTGTATTCATCGGATCGTTTTGAATCGGGATTCATACACTCAGGATACTTTTTTTGATATTCAGGCAATAAATTTCGATTTTTATGGGCGATTGCACTAATAACCTGTTTTATTTTCTTTTTATCGGATTCTTCTTTTTCCCACTTATCTTGGTCTTTTACATACATGATTTCTCTCTTTATATCACTACAATGCATTGGACGTTTCTCTACATCCAAGGCTCTCAGGTTTTTTATTATAATATTCGATATTCCTTCTATATAACCTATCTGTCCCATATTCTCCAAATCCGCTAATTGGAGAGAAATATTGTCGATAAACTCGGATATATTCATTGCATCTTTGCATGTTTCATTGAGAAAGAACTGTAAATTGAACGTTTTATTATGACTGTTTGTTTGGTTGGTTTGATTGGTTTGGTTGATAGTATTCGATATAGAAGAATGGCTATTTTGAACTATATTCATCATCATTTTATTCTGCTCCAACAACATGCTTTTGAATTCACTGTTTTCTTTCATCAAATATGTTATGAGCTCCTTATCGTTTAAATCAGCTGTTTGGATATTTAATTTATTATCACAATCATGTCTCTTTTTATGCATATATAAACTTTGTCTTGATTTAAATTCTTTACCACAAATGCATTGATGTAATTTGATGTAATCGATGTAATTTTTGTCAACATTTGTAAACATTTTGATATGCTTGAGTGACTTTATATGTCTAGTCCAATCACCTTTCTTGCTACATACAAAGTCACACTTTTTACATTCAAAAATTTTGGATGTATTTTCATCTTGATTTGTAAACATTTGTATATATATTTTGTTTACAAAATTACATCTAAAGCTGAACGAATTCTATAGAGTCTATTTTCAAAAAAATTTGTCGTAACGTTTTTGAAATTATTTTTTTGGTATTATGAGCTTCATCGTCACAACGCGTTTTTTAAATTTTATTTTCAAAAGTTTTCTGTAAAATATAAAAATGGACAAATAAATGTCCAATTTTGAAAATCCCAGAAAAGTTTTGCGAAATTTTTTGTTGTTTTTTGTTGAGACTGAAAAACGAGGATATAATTATTATTTTGGTACTGTATGCATATATGGTGATAAAACAAGACGGTTAACCTGTTTTACTCTTTTTCAATAACCACCTCCTTTGCAATTTTTCTGATTATCTTGCCTTTGTTTTTCTCTCCATTCCCTGGTACACCACCCATGGTTTCCATGATAATCAAATTGTATTCGTCTGATTTTTTGGAGTCTGATTTCATACATTCTGGGTATTTTTTCTGAAATTCTGGTAATAATCCCAGGTTTTTACTGACGATGCTACTAATGATTTGTTTTATTTTTTGCTTTTCTTCATTCTCTTTTTCCCATGTATCTTCATCTTTTACGTACATTATTTCTCTCTTTATATCACTGCAATGTAGTGGTCGTTTTTCAACATCCAAAGCTCTCAGGTTTTTGATAATAATATTCGATATACCTTCTACAAATCCCAACTTACCAACACTCTCCAAATCTGAAAGCTGGAGAGAAATAGAATCAATAAACTCGGAAATATTCATTGCATCTTTGCATGTTTCATTCAGAAAAAACTGTAAATTAAACGTTTTATTGTGACTATTGGTTTGGTTAGTTTGATTTGTCTGATTGATTGTATTGGAGACTAGCGGTTGGATATTTTTACAAACATCAATCATTTGCTTTTGCAATTCCATGTTTTGTTTTTGCAATTCTTGATTACTCTTCACAATATCTAATACTATACTGTGTAATTCATGATATGATATTATGGTGTTATCATTGTTATCTAGATGGATGTCCGCATCCATCACGTCAATGTTTTCAATTTTATATTTCAAAATATTATTGTCACATTTTTGTTGATGTTTCCATAATCCTGACACAGTATTGTATTCTTTACCACACGAGCATACTTTAGTATTTTTTGGTATTTCTTGATTTCCACTATTTCCATTCATTTTAGTAATGTGTTTTGGTCGTGTTACGTGTATATTCCAATCTCTTATGTACTTGCATTTATAATTACAATATTCGCAATAAAATCCACAATCTGACGATCTGGTATTTTTGGTATTTTTATTTTCCATTCTTTTCCTAAATTGGAAATAGAAAAAATACCAAATTTTCAAACGCACAAATATCAAAAAATTTATCGTAACAAACTGACAATTATTTTTTTGGTACTGAGACGGTAATTTTCATTTATGGTAACAAAACAAGTTTTTTCACAAAAAGTTTTTTTGAAAATCAAAAACGGACATTTTAAAATGTCCGTTTTTCAAATTCCCCAAAAAGTTTTACCAATTTTATTATGTTTTTTATCGATGTCACTGAAAAATGAAGCATATAATTATTATTTTTGTATCTACACCATATACAATAACAAATAAGGTGTATAATGTATAAAAGGAACACTTCATATGTTATATTAGCTAACATATAACTGAGTTTTTATTGGATAATAAAAAAATTGAATTAAATAATATGTCTGATATTAGTAGTAATATAGATTATAGTATCCAAAAAATGGAGTTAGCCAAATTGACAAAAATAGAACTTTTAGAGAAGTGCGAAGAACTTGGAATTAAAAAATGTAAATCCAAAAACAAAAGTGAGTTGATTTATTTAATAACTTTTAATACGCAATCGAAAAAAGAAGCATTAATAATAGAAAACGATGAAGCAGATACAAAGGATATAAAAGAGATAATAATTACATCAACTACACAAAATCATAATCTATTGGATATTTTAAACAGTTTATTTGCAAAATATTCACTTAAAGAACTAGCACAAGAGTTAAATGTAGCAACAGGAACTATAACTCGTTGGATTGAATTAAATGACATTCCAAAGAATTATGAATTTGATATATTGAAATTATCAAACACACAAATTAATTATTCTAATTATTCAACAAAAGAAAAAGACCAATTCTTTACACCGGTAGAAACAGCGATAAAGTGTTTTGAAATATTTACGGATGTCATTAAGAAATTCGGAGAAAATCCGAATGATTTTAAATATATTGAACCATCTGCAGGAGATGGTAGATTTTTACAAGTTTTACCACATGATACTATAGCAATGGATATTGAACCACGACATCCATCGGTCATTAATGCGGATTATCTAGTCTGGTTTCCTAATCCTAGCGAAAATAATAGTTTTGTTGTTTTTGGAAATCCACCATTTGGCTTAAGGGGACATATCGCATTAAAATTCATTAATCACTCGTTTAATTTTGCTGATTATGTATGTTTTATATTACCACAGCTATTTGAAAGTGACGGAAAAGGGGTTCCACGAAAAAGGGTGAAAGGTTATAATTTAATTCATTCAACAAAATTGGGAAGCGATTTTTATGAACCTTGTGGAAATCGTATTAAAATAAATACGATATTTCAAATATGGTCTAAAAAACACCATAATAATTTGTATGACATTATAGATTACACCAACGACAAAATGAAAATTTACTCTATGTCAGATGGAGGGACTATATCAACAACTAGAAATAAAGATATGATAGGAAAATGTGATTTATATATTCCTTCAACTTGTTTTGGAAAAGAAAATATGAAATGTTATATGAATTTTGAAGATTTACCTGGAAAAAAAGGATATGGAATAGTATTTACAAATGTCAAAACGGAAATGATAAATAAAATGTTACATATAGAATGGAATAAAATAGCGTTTTTATCAACAAATTCGGCATATAATTTAAGAAGTTCACAAATTTATTCTTTATTCAATTTTCAATAATATAAATGTTTTTAGTTCATCTAAATTCACATTATCTCCAATTTTAAATGTATATCCTTTTATAATATTTTCTTCATTTATTTTTATTGTTGTATCTAATTTAAATGCTCCCGTTCCTTTTCTCCAAGTAATACTTTTTGTTGGAAAGTATGGCTCACATTTTACACCACTTTTATAAAATTCTTCGCCAAAGTTTTTAATTATAGTTAAATATATAGAATCAGGTGCTACATCAATAAATACCATAAACTCTGATTTCCAAGGTGTTTCGCCTAACTCGTGTTGAAAACTAGGACTATTTGAACCTCTATGTGATGTTTTTATTTCAATACTCTTATTTAGAATTAAACCATCTCCTACTCCACCACCTAATTCCTTTGTTTTAGAACCATCCACATGTGCTTCAATTTGACAGATGTCGCAAATATTTTGCATAAATGTTTCACCTACGTTTCCAACGTTGTTTGATTGCAGTTTTACTAAATCTTTATATGGACTATTTTCCCATATATCCGCGCTTTTTTCTTTTTGTGTTTGTAAATTTATCATTTGGACGAATAAATCTTTTGGTAAAATCGTATTAATTTCAGTCATTATATGATTGATTTTGCAAGAAATAGTAAATTTGAAAGTGTTTTGTAAGTCTTTACTTGATGTTCGAGATCTTGATAATGGTAGTTAAGTAAGCTTGTATATGTTATTTAATAATCTGATTATTGGTTTAATCAAATTATTAGTTTAATAATTAAAATCAATTTTTTTTTCATAATATGACAAACCACAATCACATAATTTTTATTGCTATCGATTATAAATTCTAACTATAATTATTCAATAACAAAGCAGCAAAAGCTTTATATTCATCGATTGTTTCTTTGGATGCCCCAGGCTGGCTAGCTCTTTGCTTTGCCAATAAAAACTGTTGCACTGTAATATTTGGATACTCGTCCGATATTTGCATTTGATATTTGCTAGGATGCTGACCTAAATTCATAACAAATGTACCACATTTTTGTGTATCAGTACAAACTGTGGCGTGTCTTTTTTTAGCCCTATAGACAGAACGATTCATTGCACCAACACCCGCACCAGAAACGAATTTATTATTAACATTCGCAGGTAAACCAGTAATTAGACCATAGGATGGATTTTTTCTGCAACCGCCAGGGCCTTTGTTCTTGTATAAAAATCCATAATCGAAATACCAGAAACTCATTTTATGTAATGTTTATATAATATGTTTATAGAATATGTTTATAGTAGCGTATAAAATAAACAAATAAGAAAAATAAAAATGTTTATATTTTTGGTCTATCCACAATGGGAGAACAGAGAGAAACAGCACCTTCTTTTTTAATAGCATCTAAATACTTTTTTGATGCATTTTCATAAAAATTGTCAATTAGTATATTCTTTTTATTTCCAAAAAGGGTTTTCCTTTTTTTTTCCATATCATGTATAAATTTTTTGTCGTTTGGATTGGCAGGGTTTAAATTGTATTGTTTTAGATATTCACTTGATACTTTGTTTCCTGGTTCTAGAAAAGTTCCTTTACATCCTGGATTGCAAAATAGTTGTGTTTCACTTTTTTTGTGTCTCTCTAAATTTTTATTATTAATAAAAAATTTATAAAAGTCTTCAATATCTTTAATAGATTTTTTGAGATTAGTTTTATCTTTTATATTTTTTCGTGCTAATTTCACATCTCGATCATAAATTTTTTTCGCTTCAGATATTTTTCTTTTAACACTTGTTGTTACATAAGTAGATTTGCATTTTTTAACTAAATCAACACCACCCACTCGTTTTTTCAGTGTTTTTTTTTTACCATGTCTATTTTTTTTATAAGTTTTATTCATTTATATATATTATATAAATAAATAAATAAATTGTCTGGGATTATGATATGATCTTATATTATATTACTATTTAATGATTTACGATATTTTTCTAGTAGGAATTTCTGATGATACTAAATAGATTGAATTTTCTGTAATAATAATATATTCACTATTACTTTTATAAAACTTTGCAATTGGACTAGTATATTCATCTTCGCTTTTTACTAATAGTTTCTCTCCAGTTTCTCTTACACCAATAAGAGCCTTTTTGTCTAAACTAGCCGTCCAATAATCTAACATAATAGGTTTATCTTCTACTATAGACAATTTTGAAGCGTGTTTAAGTGTTACATCGGATGGTAAAGAATAGTTGGATGCGGGAGCGGATGTGGCTTTGCCACCAGTGGTGACAACAGTGGTAGTAGAATTATTTTGTTCGGACATTTTTAATTATATAAATATAATTATTTATTCTCTTTAAATTATTATTTGAATTTTATTTATATTTTTGAACGATTTACGAAATAGAAACTAAAATGTTTTTTTTCATGATTTTTCGTTTTTTTATTTTTTCATTGTTTTTTTCAGTTACAGAATTCATATCATAATGAAATTTTTGACTTATGACATTAAACTCTTTAATTAACAAATCTTTTAAAAATTCATAAATTTCCATTAATATTCGTTCATCACATTTTCCTACAATTAACACACTACCTGTTCTAAAAATCATAAATGACACTTCACTAACGTTGTTGTATAAATCTTTATTTTCTTTTGAAATTTGTCTACCGGTTTGTATTCCAATATCTGGATTGTAATAAAATTTGCACTGTATACCTGGATAGGAACAAGGATCATAAATAGATTGAATATGATATTTTGTATTTAAAACTTCAAACAAAACTTCGCGATTTATATAAAATCCACAATTGAAATTTGAATTTATTAAAACCGTTTCGGTGTTTTTAGTATCGTATTCTATTTTTTTTTCGTAATATGGTTGTAGTATATTAATAATCATATTTAATATCGCATTAAAAGCATGATCGGTTTGAATACCTGGAATTTCTAATTTTCCAGTATTGAATATTTTAACGTGATATTCTTTAAACGTATCAACTACAAACATGCGTAATATTAAAACAAAGCAATTATAAAATGCGCTCTTCTTTTTGCGTCGATAAGAAATCAAATCTTTTTTAGAAATGCCGATGCTTATTTTTCGAATGTCTTTAAATTTCACACGTCCATTCGGATTGTTTATATTGGTAATAACCAATTCCTCATAATAATCTTCGTGTTTCAAGTTTTCTTTCATTGTATTAAATGCCTCTTCTGATAGTGAGTTAAATTTCATTTGTTTTTTAATAACGCCATTACATGGTTGAGAATAAGGAATAATCGGTATTTTCCAAAAAATGGAATACAAGTCGATTTCTACATTCAAATAGGCTATAATTGTTTTTGTTGATATATAAATGTCAGAAACCTTATTTATTACGTTAGTATTATCTGGTCCAGTAATTATTTTATTTCCAGACGTATTGTCATAACCATCCTCATCCTCATTGTTTTTGTTTGAACCTGTTATAAAATCATTCCATTCATCGTCAATTAATTTATTTTGCGTGATTTGTGGTTTTATACTGACGTTAGTAAAACTGTTATCACAACGATTTTGAAAAACACTATACATATTCAACGAAATAGAGTTAACAGGTTGAAGTTTTCTTTATATAGGTTTGGATAAATAGTAATTGAGAAGTGTCTTTATATGGGTGTTCTTTATATTATATTTTGTATTGTATTGTATATTGTTATATAATATAAAGATTGTCAATCCAGATCAATTTTATTGTGAAAAACATATCGAACGTAATTTACAGCATATATAAGAAATATAATAACTATTTTTGCATTCTGGATAATGTAATACATTTTCCATGGAAGTTAAAAATGTAGAGTTAACCATTTCTATCTTGTTACGAATAATATAATTGATAAAATTTTTCATAATATTTTTTTTATCCGTGTTATATGATACACTTATATCATGAATGTATGTCAAACATTTTGTCAAATATTCATCTTCATTGTTTAATACAATAATATCTATTAGGTTTTTATAAACATCGTTGTTGATAATATTGAAATTTATGTTTAAATTAAACAAATTTTGATTCGTTTGTATAAAATTAATCATGCTTCGTATATCTGAGTTATACAATTTTTGGATATAGTTTAAATTATCGTTGCTTATATTTAATTTTTCAATATCGCATATTTGTCTCAATAACATTATAATTTCATTTTGAGGTAATTGATTAAACCGTAATCTGATAAATTCTGTTTGCAGACCTTCATCAATTCGACTAATATAATTGCATATCAAACAAAATCTCACATTTTTCGTACATGTTCGTAGAAGATTGCGTAATGCCTGTTGTGCGTTTTTCGTCATATAATCTACCTCATCTAATATTACAAATTTCATGCCATTATCAAATAATGGTTTCGAGTTTACAAATGCGTTTATTTGATTACGAATTATATCAATTCCTCTATCATCTGATGCATTTAAATGAATCATTAATCCCTTATTTACATTGTTTAGTTTTTTTTGATATGCATTAACCAGATTAATAATTGTAGTGGTTTTACCCGTACCAGGTGGTCCATAAAAAATCAAATTTGGGAAATTCGAAGTTTCGATAATGTTTTTTAGTATGGTTTTGTTAATGGGATCCAATACAATATCAGAAAAATTACTAGGTCTATGTTTTTCTACAAACGGACAAAATTTTTTATTATGTATATCATGTGTCATTGTTAATTCAGACATGTATGTAAATATATAATAATATTTATTTAAGTTGTGAAAAATATATATTACGTTCGTTGAAATATTTCTATAATAAAGAAAAAAAATGAAATAATAAGATTGTTCTATTTACATAAAGAAGACAATGTTTGAAACAAATATGTATAAAAACGCTTATTTAGAATTAGTTATCGGTCCTATGTTTTCTGGAAAGACTTCTTATTTGTTGGATGTTTATAAAAAATGTAAATTGTGTAATATATCAATTGCTGTAATAAATCATTCATCCGATAATCGTTATACAGCCAATAACAATTTATTATCGACACATGATAAAACTGTAGTACCTTGTATTTTAACAAAATCATTAAAAGAGTTATGGAATTATGATTCTTTAGATGAAAATTATAACGATAAATCTGAATGTCATATGTTACTCAGAAGAGCGAATGTAATTTTAATAAACGAAGGACAATTTTTTGAAGATTTATATCCATGTGTATTAGACATGTTGAGTGAAAAGAAACAAGTTTATATTTGCGGATTGGATGGTGATTTTCAAAGACAAAAATTTGGCACAATATTGGATTTAATTCCCATGTGTGATAAAGTAACAAAATTAAACTCGCTTTGTGGTATTTGCAAAAACGGCACTCCAGGTATATTTTCAAAACGTATTACCAATGAAAAAGAACAATTCTTAATAGGGTCTGATAATTATATACCTGTATGTAGAAATTGTTATGATACACAAGACGATCAAAAATAAGAGTAGTGCTAGTAGTATGTAATAAAGTGTAAAATGACAAATCAAATCTACCAACGTAAAAAAATATATATGAAAACAGCTTAAATTATATTTTTATATTATAATATAAAAATACAATGATTTTTTCTAGCACTTCAGACTCCAATAAAGAAGAGGTTGTCGTACAAAAATCAAAGAGAGGTAGAAAACCCAATTCGTTAAACAAAAAAACGTTGGTCCAAAACAAGATTAATATGATTGTTACAACTGAATCAACTACAAATTCCAATTCTAACCAAAATGACATAGACAACAATGCTAATCAATTACCAAATACAGAAACAGAAACAGAAACAAAACCACCGCTTAAAAAAAGAGGTAGAAAACCGAAAGGTGGTAAAATAATACACAATATTGTTGTTGATAACTCAAACAAAATACAAAAACCAAACATAATACTACATCTTAAATGTTTTTTAAAAGATTTGGATAGCCAAATAACTAATAATGTTGATAATATCGATTCATATAAATTTCCATCAAAAAATAATTTATTGTATGATGACATTAATGATGATTCAAATTTGTTTGCGAATGTATGTGTAGATGATAAACAAAAGCCAAATAATAAAGTTATACATGTAATTAATTCAACATATAATCCTAATATAGAAACGAATAATGTTACAAATACTTATTGTAAATCAGAAGTATCTCCACATACAAATACATACGATACAAAAGAAATTTATAAAAAATTAAAGGATTTGGAGATTAATTTACATTTAAATAACGTACAAGACAAAAAATCAGCATGTTTTTGGTGTACGTGTGATTTTGATAATCCACCTATTTACATTCCAAAATATTTTTTAACAGAATCATATCATGTTTATGGTTGTTTTTGTACGCCTGAATGCGGTGTAGCATACTTAATGAACGAGAGTATCGACAGTTCTACTAAATTTGAACGTTATCATTTAATGAATCATATTTATGCAAAAATATATAATTATACAAAAAATATCAAACCTGCACCCTCACCGTATTACATGTTAGAAAAATATTACGGAAATTTATCTATTAATGAGTATAGAGCATTGATACGTAATGATCGATTATTTTTGATTGTTGATAAGCCATTAACACGTATTATGCCTGAATTACATATAGATAATGAAGATTTTATAATAAATAATAAAATTATTTCTACAAATAACTTTCAAGTAACTAAAAAATCACACCAAAAAACCTAACACATGTAATTACAAATGCATCTATATCAAATAAGAATCTCTCATGGTATAAGATTTAATTTGTAAATTTAGTTGATGGTTATTTTGCCGTTTTGTTTTATACGATATTCATCCATAGAGGTATCTAATTTTACTCTAATTTGCCTATAAATTTCTTGATTGAGGGATTTCATCGGTAATTTTTTTTCACTAGGTTTCACACCCATATACTCTTTTATTACGTCAATTACATTGTTATTGTGTTGTTCTAATTTTTGAATCGCAATTTCTTTTGTATAGTTTGTTTGGCGTAAGACAATATCAATATTGTTATTGTTTTTCTCATCAGGATATTGTGTATCGTCTTTATCTAAATTATTGGTACGTGACATAGTTATTGAATCCATGTTTATACATTAAATTTATTATTTTTTAAAATGTATTAAACGAATAGTAATATACTACCATATAGTTTAGTATATTAAATCGTAAAATGAAAATTGACACAAATCAACCTCTATATACACATACAAACGATATAGAAAATGATCTAAATAATTTATTAGATGAAATTAATGGTAATTTAAATAATGGATTGAAAAAAATAGTAAATAATATATCTAAAAAAATAAATGAATATGATGATACGTTTAATAGTTTAATAGAATTACCTGTATTTAAAAATTATACAGAGAAGTTGAAGATGGAAAATGTGAAATTAAAAACAGAATTATTAGAATATCAACAAGTAATTAAAAATAAAAATAAAGAATTTGAAGCTTTAAATAATGTGATTATTAGACTAAAAGATGAAATCGTTCGATTAAAAGATGAAAATAAAAAAGAGGAACATATTTCATTAAAAATAGAAGAAATTGCTAACGATTCATATGTAGAAGAAAAAATAGTAAATAATAAAACGGTAAATATTAGAGAGGAAGAAGAAGATGAAGAAGAGGAAGAACAAGAGGAACAAGAGGAAGAACAAGAGGAAGAAGAGGAAGAAGAGGAAGAAGAGGAAGTAGTAGAAGAAGAGGAAGTAGTAGAAGAAGAGGAAGTAGTAGAAGAAGAGGAACTAGTGTATGAAGTAGAAGAAGTAGAAGTAGATGAAGTAGTGTATGAAATCGAAATAAAAGGTGTATTATATTTCACAAATGACGAAGAAAATGGTGAAATTTATAAAATAGATGCTGATGGTGATCCAGGTGATGTTGTAGGTAATTTTAAAAATGGTAAGGCAAAATTCATATAAATAAAAACTTGGTCTCCAAAAAAATAGTATTTGTATATTATATTATAGTAATATACAAATGGATCGATTATGTACTCCTGCTATTATATATGCTGTATTTTCAGTCGTCCAAATAATTATAGACTTATACACAGGATTAATAAATACTGCAGTAGTTAAATTTTTTATTATGGTAATAATGACTATTTTATTAAATATATTATGTCAGCGCGATTTAGCAATTATATCCTGGATCATTGTTTTTATCCCATTTATAATGATGTCTTTTATAGTAACTTTAATTTTATATATTTTTGGGTTAAGTAAAACAACTGGTAGCGCTAGATACAGTGAAACCAAAAATAGTAAAACAGCGGAATTCACAGCTCCAGCAAATGTTTATTCACTACAAACGCCTTATAATCCACAACCATCTATTTATCCTCCTGCTATGGGATATCCACCCGCAAATACATATAAACCTCCTGCAAGAAATAAACATGTAGACACATCTAGAACCCAGACCAAGACCTACCCCCAACAACAATCAACATCACATGGATATAATTACATGAATATATCAAAATCTTATCCTTATCCTTATCCAATGAATATGTAACCCTACTCTAGTCATTATATTCTTCTTGTTCTAATTCATTCATATGAGATTCTTTATATGGATATGCAAATTGTGAAAATATGTTGTTTTCAATAGTTTTGGTCTCACATAAATCAATTTTTGGAATACTCTTGTAAAAATGGATTACTTTTGGATTCGGCTTTATTTTGTTTGGATTAAAATCAGATAAATATAACCCGTTCAGCGATTTAATTCGAGAGAGCGCCACATATGTTTGTCCGTATTCAAATATGGAATTACCAATATCAATTTCTGCCATATCTAATGTAGCACCTTGTATTTTATGTATTGTCATTGCCCATGATAATAAAAGAGGATATTGTTTTATTGCAATACATGGATATTCTTCGGACTGCCACCAATGAGGTTCAATGACACGCGTAATACCATTTGTAAATTTAACTTCAATTATTGTTGCTTCACCTCGTTCTTCAATCCGTGTTACAATACCCTGAGAACCATTACATAATCCACTATCCAAATCAAGGTTGGCACAGCATAATACATTCGATCCCTTCTTTAATTTCAATATTTTTTCACACGGAGTATTATTTTTCAGGTTTTCTATTTCGTACTCTCTCTCTTGTTGCGTCATTCTATTACATTTCAATATTTGTTCGTATGTAAATGCCTTTCCACCACTTTTACCGTTTCCGCCATCCAACAAAACAGTACAATCCGTTTTAACACCTAATTCCAAATGGTATTCATCCTCATCCAACGTATTAAACATCATATTGTTTGTATAATCAGTTTTCGCACGTGTTGGAAACAGCTTGGTAGGTGTATATAGCGTATTATCCGTTTTGGCATATTCACGACCCACATATTTTTTAAGTTTGTCAGCGTTTTTCTCTGACAGTTGTCCGATTCGTATTTCATTTAATATGTCAATGTAATCTTGATCTTGTTGTCTAAAAACACTATTCAATTCGATGTGATTTTCCATCGCGAAAACCTTGTACCAGTCATCTGACTCAAAACAAAACTCCTCACTTGCTGGATCATTCATATTGTTACCCACTGGTGGCAATTGAAAGAAATCTCCTGTAAAAATTACTTGTATTCCACCAAATGGCAATGGAGAATTTCTAGCTCGTTTTCCTAGCTCATTCAATATAGTAAATATTTTTTTTGACATCATACTTACTTCATCTACAATTAGTACTTTGACTGATTGCCAATTTTTTATGGTTCGATTGGATCGCAACGCGGATTCTATTATATTATGTGAATCACCGCGTGCTAATTTAATACCACTCCATGAATGTATAGTTCTCGCACCACAATTAAGTAATACTGACGCGCAACCTGTTAATGCGCATACTTGTACGTTCTTTTTGCTTTCTTTTGCGGAATTTATCAAATGTCGTATCAAAAATGTTTTTCCCGTCCCCCCCGGTCCAGTTATAAATAGATTTTCGCCCCGTTTGAATTTAGATAGAGCGTATTTTTGTTCGGATGAAAGATTGGATATATTCATTTATTTGTTGTATAGTATGTATTTCAACAATATAAAACGTTCAATTTTATATTGTTATCACTGTATATGTCTATGTTATTTTTTGAATGAAAAATATATATATAAACAATATAAAAATAGTAGTCGTATATAACCTATGTCCGAGTATAAAAATATGATAAACAATCTATCGAATGCTGTTAAAAGTACAAATGTAAAGACAGTAAGCATGTACGGTGGTTCGTTTTTAATTGCAATTCTATCGTTAGAATTTATAAGATTTAGTTACCATTATTTGCCGAACGCGGTCTTTTATTTTTTGTTGTCGTATTTATCGATGCGTGTTTATGAAACCATGAATGATAACTCTGTGACAGACAAATTTAATAATATAATGTATACATGTAGTTACGATATTATTGTTTTATACAGTAAAACACAAATAATATGCAAACAAATCAAAGAAAATTTAAACCTTTACACAAATTACGAAGAAAATATACAAAAAACCATATACAAGATATTAAATATCCCAAAAAAACCAACTAATACCTATACATTTGAATATATTAAAAATGGTGATGTTATAAACAAAACTGTTTCATTAAATAAACATTTGTTAAACGAAGACACGTATGATTTTATTATTTTATCGAATGAATCTACAAAACATAAAAAAATAATACAAAAAGAAGATGTGAATAGTCTGAATGATTGCATGGAAGTGGATGTTGATAGTATTGATATGATTACTTCCACTGTAAAATTCATGGTTTTTCAATTATCCATTCCTTTTTTAAAGAAAGATGATGAAACTCTACTAGATTTACATCTGAAAACTGCAAACCACAATTTTTTGATAGATGAAAATAGAATCGACAAAAAATTTTTATTGCATTTTGTGAATCATTATTATTCAGATCAAATATTAAACATTAAACATCTGAATGGATGTCAGGTACGATTTATTGATAACGAGGTGAAAATGATTGATATGAAGTTGGACGAACAATATATCCATTTATATGAAAATACATATGAAATTAAAAATATTGACACGTTGGATACAAGGAATAATTTTGTCGAAAACGAAGATGAATATTTTTCACATATAAGCAGAGAAAAATCCATTGAATCGTCTATTGCATCGTCTATTGAATCTTCTAGCGACGAATAGTTCTTCGCTTTTTAGATTTTTTGCTTTTTGATTTAGTTTTTCTACCTCCTCGTTTTTGGGATTTTTTAGTAGATTTCTTAGTAGATGTTGAAGTTGTTTTGTCATAGTTGGCTAAGCCCGAAGAAATATCATTGTATAAATCTTCAATTCTATTTGGTTGTAATATACCAGCATAAGCTTGATTGAACGCGTTTTCGTTTTCAGCAGAAACAAAACCTCTAATTTTTGTGGCAGACATGGCTCCTTCAGGTCTATCTAACGCATCTATTACCAAGTTAGGAAAGTAATTTTTTAACCAATTAAATGCATTAGCACGATCTTCACCAATGATTAATAACATTTTACTATTGTTATCAAGACCAGATATTTTTAATAATTCACCTATATTTGACATAGGAAATCCTGTTTCTTTACAAATGATATTCGGTCTAATGTTAGACATGTTAGATATGTTAGAAATCATTTCCATTATATACTCTTTTTTTCTATCACATGAAAGAGGATTTTTATTATCTTCCGATGGAGATAATACAATTCCAATATTATCTAGATTATTTTTCCGAGCCAATCCCATTAATACAGATATTAGTCCCATATGCCCGGAGGTAGGTGGGTTCATTCGTCCAATGGTAAAAATCATTTTATATTTTTCAGCTTCATGTTTGTTGATAATACTAGAAGCCTTCAAATCTTTTTCATCATTATTGTGTGATTCAGATAGAGACATTTCCATACTTGATTTTGGTGCTGGTTGACTTGTGCTACGAGGTGATACTGATTCAGGTTGATATTTTTGAGTTGTACCTCTTATTCGACTAGTAGGATGTGATTCAGGTTGATATTGTTGAGTTTTACGTGTTACGCGACTACTACGAGGTGATACTGATTCAGGTTGATATTGTTGAATTGTACGTCTTACGCGTCCGCTAGTACGAGGTGAAGTAGACTTGTCTAATGGTATTGATTCAAAATTATCTGATTCTACGCTTTTCTCTCTACTATCCCTATCTCTCGATCTGCTTCTACTGCTTCTTCCCGTGCTACTTTTTTGACTCATGTTATATAATAAAAATCCTACTAATATATTCTATATATTTAGCATAGAATATATAATAATCGTAAATGATATAAAAAAAATTGAATAACTTTATATATAAATGGTAATTCCAAATACTACCATTAGCAATACAATGAAATCAGAACATCATAAACTTGGTGATAGTTGGACTTTATGGGCACATTTACCTCACGATACTGATTGGACGCCTAAAAGTTATAAAAACATTTTTACTATGTCTTCTGTGGAAGAAGCAATTACAATAACAGAAACACTTCCAGAAATATTGGTAAAAAATTGCATGTTGTTTATAATGCGTGAAGGCATTAAACCAATCTGGGAGGATGTCAAAAACAGAAATGGCGGATGTTTCTCCTATAAAGTAATCAACAAAAATGTTTATGATGTGTGGCGTGAATTTACTTATGCATTAGTCGGTAATACAATAAGTACAAACGAATCATTTGTTGCTAGTGTGAATGGAATTACTATTTCTCCTAAAAAAAACTTTTGTATTATAAAGATATGGACGTCCAATTGTACTTTTCAAAATCCGGACATCATTACAAATGAAGTAACAGGACTAGATTCACATGGATGTTTATTCAAAAAACATACACCTGAATATTAAATTGGTTGTGTAGTAATAACTTTATCATAATCATTTAATGATGATTTTGTATAGAAAAATCTACAATTATTGCAAGTACGACATAAATACATGGTAAGAGGATGTCCTGCAGTTGCATTTACATTACCAAGGCCAAGAAAAGTAGAAGCAACATCAAAATATTTTGAACGATTTACTGATACAAATATTTCTTTATAGTTGTTTCCTTCACATACTTCACAATTTATAGGTTTATTTTTGTAAGATATTTTAACTAAACCATTTGTGTTTTTATTAGTAGTTGTGTTGGCTTCGTTGTTATTTGTAGAATTAGGTGCTGTTTCAGTAGTTTTTTTTGATGAAAACCAATCAAATATTCCACCTCCATTTTTATTTTTCATAGTTTTACTATACTTTTTTGATGGGCGTGTTTTTTTATAAGAACGCATAACTATATAATTTAATGTTATATATTTATTAGATTATATTTTTGATTTGTCTGAAGATATTAAGGCACTGGGAATGGGCGTTGATTTTTTTCAAGAACTAATGGTTCTGGTACATAAGTAGCTTCATTTTCATACAAATTAGCAGATGATAATACTTTCAATTCTGGAGTTAAACATGGTGCTTTTGGTTCCACTAAATTGGTTGAATTTACGCCAAATAAAAAGGATTCAATATCAACAGCGTTATAGGATAATTTATTCCATGGTATTTGAGCTGGATTCAGACCATTCCCAGGTAATTGAGTGTTATATGCTTCACCATACCCAGCATTTTTATAAATAGTATATGTTCTGCTGTTTGCGTTTGAAATTTCTTCTAAACAATAGTTTCCTCTGGTATTTTTATTTCTTGTAGATGCCATTATATAGGTTTTGTATTTTGTATTTTATATTTTGTAGTTGGGACTATTATATAATAGATATAATTATTATATAATATTATTATTTTTTTACAATGAATGAACTTTTTACAGCGAACTGTATGAATTAACACTAGAATTTACGTTCATTGAATAAACATTGTTATTACCATTTGCGGAGCTACTTTTATCGTTTTCAACAACAAAATCTTGGTCTCTTGTTAGTTCTCTCGAAGGAACACCACCACGAATCCAACCTTGTGATGCTACACCTTCTACACAATAAGATGGATTGTTTATTTTATTTTTAACATTTGGTACTAGTGGAACATTAACGTATTGATTATAATAACTAAATTCACCTAAATTAGATACACTTTTTTTGTTTGTACCGTAATCACCTTGTTGAATTTGTGATTCCATGACTGGATCAACACTACCTCTTCCTAAATATGGAACAGTAGCAAATGGACGATGGAATAAGTCCAATCTACATTTTGGATGCGTTTGAATAGTACCAATCAACAATTTTGAATTGTCATTAATATTACAACCACCTATAGCCACGTTATATCCACCTTTGTAATTAACACATGGTTGAGATGTTGCTAATGAAATAGGATTTTTCATCGAACAATCGGAAGTGAAATAATTTTCTAGAGTATAATTACATGCTTCTAAACTTTGTATTGTGTTTTGATCGACACAACATGAATCATTACCAATTCTTGACATATTGTCAAAAACATAATTAGAGCTTGAATATGACATATATAATATGATGGATGATTATTTTAATTTATAGTAAGATTATAATATAAATTAATAGAAAAATATTAAAATTACCTTTTATTATTATTTCAGTTATAAATTTCAGTTATTATCTATTGGGAAATGTAGAAGATATAGGTTCAGTGAATCTAGAAGATGCATTATCTAGATACCGTGCAATAGCGCCCTGAGGAGTATTTTCTTTTGCACTATATTCAATATCACTATATAACCATTTACCAAATGCACCTTGGTCGTTTACTACTCTTGTATTCGGTGTTGCATTAAATACACGAATCGATTGATCTAAATCAAAGTTATCATGTAAATTATTAAATAATTGTTTATCAGAACATTTAATACCAGGATTCACCATTTGGACCATTTTTTTAACATTATTTCTAATATCAGTCGATACAGAAGGATTAAAACTAGGAGGCGCGGATTGGCTATCTGGATGATCCATTATGTCAGTTAAAAGTATATTACCAAATGGGTTTGTTTTTGTACCTCTTTGATAATTTTCATTCACAAACTCTTTTAAAGGTGTTCCATTTTCACTGTTGTAGTTGTTGCTCTTGTTTTTGTTAGCATTTTCATTTGTTGAATTTGATGTATTAACATTAACAACTGGATTGTAATCATCATCATCATCATGTAATTCGAAACCCTCTTTGTTGTTTTTTTTACGCTTATACCAATTTTGATAATAAAATAAATAAATTACAATTAAAGTAATAAATCCTACTACGACTATTTTCATAGATCTAGTTAAAATAAATCCTAAAATAGTTAAAAGTATAATTAATCTTGACATAGCATTTATCTTTCTTTCGTAACACATTTGTTGAGTCGGCCATATTTCGAATATTGTATTTTTATCTAATAAAATAGTTGGATTATTAACCCATACATCAATATCAATTTCTTTCATACTGTTGCTACTATTGTATTGATAATTATCATTAAAAACTACTCGGTTTCCTGACATTTTATATATTCTATTTTTACTATTCTATTTATATTGTATAATAATATTTATATTTTACAATATTACTTATATATTCTGTATATTTTTTCGCTCATGTAGTGAGAAATATTTTAATTCTTCTTTTTCTTCTTCTTCTTCTTCTCTCCATTTGCAGAGTTACTTGGATTGGATGATGATGATTGGCTACTAAACATGTTAAATAATTGTTCGTCAGGTACAGGATTGAAGTTTTGCGTACGTCTATGAATATCGGCTTGAGCTTGAGCTTGGGCGTGTTGTGATTGTGTCTTCTTTATTTCTGCTTTTTCTTTCATCTTTTCTTTCATTTGTGCTTGTTTCATGTTTTGATTCAATTTACTCTCCATTGCATTAAAATCGAATTTGCCTCCTCCCATTCCTTTTGACATACCCATTTTTTTTAACATGGATTGAATGTCACCCATGCCAGGCATATCTTTCATTCTATTAATAATATCACTTGCTTCAGACATCAATTCGCTTTCTTTTATGCTTCCGGACTTAATTTTCTCGTCTAATTTACTTCCTACATTTTTTACTAATGACATCAGTTTTGTTGGATTTTTCATCAATTTTTGAAAAACATCCTTTACATTCGAATCCGCGTTTAAATCACCATCCGCGCCTAAATTTAAATCTGATGCTGTTTCTTGTGCAATCTCCATTGCCAATTCTCCCAATTTTCCACTTAACATACCGTTAATGTGTTCATGCAAATTTTCAGCAGTAGGAAAATTTTTCATATTGATTCCTTCTTCGTTTTCATCATCTGTATCTTTCCCTTCTCCAGTTTCATCTTCTCCACTTTCACCATCACCTTTTGATTTACTCATGTTTTTATTATTTTCAAAAAAATCATACATTTTACCCATAGTTTCCTCTAATGTGTTCTTCAAATCATTCTCTTCAATCGATTTGAACGTTTTAATAGTTTCACCGAAAGCTTCACTATTATCCATGGTTCCAACAATAGCAAAAAGAATCAATTGTAAATATCTCCATATGGTTTCACGAGTATTATCACTAATATCACAATGCCATAAATTTCTAAAGTGAATATTCGGTAAAAATTCAGTATCTAAATCAGAGTTTTCCGAAAACATATCAGTGTTTTTGTATAAAATATCAAAAAAGCGAGGTGGCATTTTCTTTAAACAAAATTCATATAAATAACGTATAGGGTTTTCATATTTTGAATTTTGCCACCATTTTTCAATAAAAGGGGCGTATTCCGGAAATGTAGTACTTAAATCATTGGATAGATCTTTAATAATTTTATTAAATTCTGTTGGGATAATACATTTTTCTGATTGTTCTATTGAATCAGTTGAATCAGTTGAATCGCTTGACATTTATTATATGTGTAATATAATAAATATTTTTAAATTAAACTAAAATTAAATTATATATTTTGTAAATAAATACTCTGTATCTTATTTATTTTTACAACAACATAACTAAATTCAGTAGGTGGTATTATTTGTATACAAAAGACATAATTTTGATAGATTTTGAATATATTTTATCGATTTTCCTTTACTTTCTTCATTCATTTCTTTAAGAGGGTTTCTTAATCGATCAATTCCCATAATAATTTTTTTGGAATTTGGATAATCTATTACATCTTGTGTATAATCTTTGTTTAGGAAATAATCTATTTTACCTTCTTCTATTTCTGATTTGTATTTTCCTACAACAACATCACACCATACACGAATAATAAGTTTTGGATTTATTTTTCGCATAGCTATAAAAGCATTTTTAGATGCCAAAATATCATGATCGTTAGGAAATACTCTTTCTATATCATCTACAAATTCCATAAAATGATCGTTAAATGCAGTTAATATTGCATTATTACTAGACATAATATAATATTATTTATATTATGTTTATTTTTTTATATGTTTTATATAAATAATATATAATTATATGAATAAAAGAAAATTTACAACAAATGTATCAGAGGATGATGATGATGAAGACAAGACTTCTGTAGTTTTTTTTTTGATAAAGTGTCACGGAATGTATTATTTTACAAACGATCAACCTCAATATATAACAATTCCAAGTAATATTCGATATGTAAATAAAATTACATATACACCTTTTGGAAATTATAATTTATTACCTAATTCAATAAAATTAGAAAAACGAGTTATAGATATTTGTGATGATAAATGTCATAATTACGATTTACCTTCATCTGATGACTTAATTCAATCATTAAAAGAAAAAGTTCAATTATTAGAAGAACAAAAAAAATTATTTAATATGAAACAACAAAATAAAAATCAATATGGTATTGAGACAGAATGTGATTTTACAAAAAGATGTTATTATAAAATGTTATTTAATAAAGAAGATAAAATTTTTCAAAGTGTAATATATAGTTCTAATAACGTTGAAAATAATATTCCTATTATTCAAAAAACATTTAAAATATTACCAGAAGATGATCCAAAATTTAAATTTAATATTTATGTAGTATATCAGAAAAATGGTATGTTAAGTATAGGTGACACAATATTGAGTAGTGAAGTATATAAAAATTTTTTATCTAAAAAACGAACGTTTTCTACATTTTTAAATTATCAGGCATATGATACTGAAACTATCACTACACAACAATTATTGGAATTTGCAGAATATTGTAATTATAATAATGTTTTTATTATAGATTATTCATGTAGTGTATGTAAAGATGAAAATGGATATGCGTTTTCTAGAGATAAGGTAATGGATATGGATAAATTAATAACCTTAAAGCAAATAGGTAAAGGCAATAATAAGAGACATAAATCAAAAAAAATTCATATTTTACGAAAATATAAAAAAACAAATAAAAAACGAAACAATAAAAAAAGATGACCTTTTTATATTTTATTACATTCTTCGTTGATTGCCGTTCCCATTAGCCGTTAAATTTTTAAATTCTTGCTCTCTCTGTTGCTGTAATTGTTCTACTGTCAAACCCTCTGGCACTTTACCTGCTTTTATACTCGATTCATCCGATGGTGTGTATATTGTTTCTTTGTCCGTATAATTGGTATGAACGTAATTGTGCATTTGTCTGACGCCACCATTTCCTTTTGCGGAGAGATCATCTGAATTCATATCCAAAAAACTATAATTATCAGACATAATTCCAAATGCACTCGCACCACCACCTCCAAATGAAAATGCGATTGGTTCAATATTGTTATTTGTTGCCTGCTTTACTGCAACTTCTTGTTTGGGTTTGAAAAAGTTTACTATTGCTTCTCCGTACAAAATTTCATAATTATTATTCAATAACAAAAGCGCTGGAACACGACTTACCGTATCCGGTAATATAATACGTTGTCCGTTTTCTAAAATAATATATGTTTTATTGTCCTCTTTTACTCTTTTGTCAATACATATAAAATGAATATCTTTACCTAAATTAGTTTTTGATAATGTCTGAATTATATTTTTTGAATGATTACAGAAATTGGAATAATATAATATACAACTCATTTGATATTATATTACGAATATTTTTATATACTATTTTTAACTTTATTTTTATTATGTGTCTTATACATAAATAATAAAATTGAAATATTATTTATTTATAACACATATAAATAAATAGCTAGGTATAAATATAATATATCTCCAAATCAACAGAGTATAAACTAATATACATAGAAACCAAAACCATGAATCCAAAAATCGATAACATTTCAGATAAAGGCAATACTTTACAATTTACACTATCAGGTGTTAATGTAAGTTTAGCCAATGCGTTGCGTCGTACTATTTTATCCGATATTCCTATTGCTGTTTTCAAAACATCGCCTTATGAGGAAAACAAAGCAATTATATACTCAAACACCAGTAGACTAAACAATGAGATTTTGAAACAACGTTTAAGTTGTGTTCCTATTCATATTCGTGATTTAAAAATCCCCCTTAAAAACTATTTATTAGAAGTGAAAGAAGAAAATAATACCGATACAGTTATGGTAGTAACAACAGAACATTTTAAAATAAAAAATTTGCAAACGGATTCTTATTTATCTGAGAACGACGTTCGTGAGATTTTCCCGGCATCCGATATTACAGGATATTTTATTGATTTCGTTAAATTGAGACCTAAAATTTCTGATGAATTACCTGGTGAAAAAATCCATTTAACATGTGAGTTTGGTATAAGTAATGCAAAAGATGATGGTACGTTCAATTGCGTATCCACATGTGCATATGGATTTACACCGGATGATATAAAGATAAAAGAAGAATTGGGTAAAAAACAACAAGGTTGGAGAGATGCTGGATTGAATGCAGAAGAAATAGCATTTGAATCTAAAAATTGGCAATTACTAGATGCTTTAAGGATTGTTAAAAAAGATAGCTTTGATTTTACGGTTGAAACCATCGGAATATACACCAATCAAGAAATTATCCAAAAAGCATGTGATATTCTAATTGATAAATTAAATGCAATTGATATGCAAATTCATAGAGATGAATTGGAAATAAAACCATCGGATAATACCATGGAAAATTGTTTTGATATTCGGTTAAACAACGAAGATTATACAATTGGTAAAACAATTGAATATTTTATGTACTCTGATTATTTTGAAGGGTTGAAAACACTTAACTTTTGTGGTTTTAAGAAATTTCACCCTCATGATATAGATAGTATTATTCGCGTTGCATACATCGATCCAGTCGAAATATCAATGATAAAACAAAATATTGCCGAGTGTTTAAAAAATGCCATTGATGTTTTTACAAAAATAAAGAAGCTGGTTTAGATTTGAGATTTGTGATTTGAGATATTACCCAACAACTAATTTACCATTTTTGTACTGGCTATTTTTTACATATAATATATTTTATTAGTGATCTTCTTGGTACTCTTCTTGGACCTCTTCTTCATCATCTTGGTCCTCTTCTTCATCATCTTGGTCCTCTTCTTGGTCCTCTTGGACCTCTTCTTCCTCCCACATTTCTTGCAAGTTCGTCCAAGTAGAATCCATGTAATCATCTAAATCGCTTCCTATCCCGATACTATTGCGTAATTCTTCTAATTCTTTCATGTCATTTGGATAATCATATGTTTCATCTGAAACTATTTTTTCACCACCCCCCCCATCACGATAATCATTTACATACATACATCTACCAAAAAAACAATTACCTGGTTCATCATAATATGCTGTCACTTCTATATTATGATTTTTATTCATTAAACGATAAACACCTGTCGGTGGCGACCATGCGGATTCAAATGATATGTTGACAGTGTATTCGTTATCATCACAATCATTGATATCTACGTCCCTTGCACTCCATTTTGTATTCCATACACTACAAGCTGTTGCATAATCCCATCCATCTGGATCCAATCCTAGTGGTGCAAAAGTCTGAAACCATGTATCGCTTTTTATGGATCTCAATAGGTTTTCATATATTTCTTTCGACGGACAAACAAAAGAAGCCGAGTTCATACACCAGTTAGGCATTTAGTGAATATTATTTTTTATTTACGTATATAAACATAGTAATCTATTTTTATATACTTATTATATAATGTGTTGGAATGCAGCAGTTTCATTAAATACTTTTCTATTTAGTAGTTTTGCATTATTGCTTATTATCTACAACAATTCATTTACCAAATATAAAATTAAAGAACTCAACAATAAATGGACTTATATTTTTTTTGAATCAATAATATTGATGCAACTAATAGAATTTTTTCTTTGGCGAAATATCAATAATAAATATTATAATAAGTTATTTTCCATAGTCGCAATTTCTTTATTGGTTATACAACCAATTGCAGGTATCATGATTATAAAAACAACTACTATACGTAACGTTCTTCTTTTTGTTTATTTATTATTAGCGATACCATATTCAATTTACCAATTCTCGACAAAAAAAATACACACTTCCGTTAGTAAAAATGGATATTTAGAATGGTATTTTTTCAAAAATTCATTTTTAGTTTTATTTGTATGGTTTTTCTGTGTTTTTTTTAGTATCATTTATGAAAAAATATGGACGTTGGTTATTTTTAGTATAATTACATTGATTATTCTTTCTATAAAATACAGAGACAGTGCTGGGAGTATGTGGTGTTGGGTTATTAATTCGATAATGATTTATTATATAATTTATTTACTATTTTTTTTACCATTCTTAGAAAAAATGCAAATATGTTAGTTATTACCAGCTGTTCTACTTTTTGGTCTTTGTAATCAACGAATAAATTAACTTGGATGGATGCAAATTTTTAACATAATATACCACTTCTAATAAAGTAACAATTCTTTTATTTGGTTTTAATTCTTTCAAATACATACTGTGTAAATCGTACATATGAGATTTATATTCTGATGGGTAACTACTTAGTGGTTTTGCTTTATTAATAAAACAATCAATATAATGAATCAATAGAATATTCGTAAACGATTGAATTTTTGTTTTAAATGACTCTTCCTTGTTTTTAATTTCTGGATCATCTTGATAAAAACTCATGAATTGTCTAACTGTATTTTGACTTTTAGCTATCAAATACTTGTATAATAATTTTGATTGTCTTCCATGAATATTGTGTAGATGTTCGTAATATGGATTACGTATTTTACATCTCTCACCTGTTAAGGTGTTATAAATTACCAATCCCATAGTTGAATATGACATGTTTATATCATAACTATTTGCATAAAAATAATCATAAAGATGATTGTATGAATTGTTATCTTTTAACTCAATTTGTTTTGGATATTTTATTTTGCATTCCTTAGGTAAAAACTGGGATTTGTTTTTATTGACAGGACGATCAAACAAATGATGCACTTTAACATAAATTTCTTCATGTGTGTTATCATCATCAACCATATTACACACGCTGGTGATATGATATACGTATAGTAAATACAATTGTGGCTTAACAATATCAAAAACTATTTGGTTTTTAGGATGTTGTAAAACAAAACTATAACAGTAGTTGTGATTGAAATCATTCAAAGTTATTTTTATCTCTTTCAACGCATCAAAAAACATATCACGAAACGTCATTTTAGTAAAAGTGTTGGTGTTGTACCCACCTATAGAACTTTTAGTAGCAATTTCCCATTTAGATTCATATGAATCCCAAAATAATTGAATCATTGTACCTTCTACTAGTTCTTCTACTATAATATTATCGTTATAAACAGGATTTTTCTCTATAAATTCGTCGTAACTAATACATTTAGGGGGTGAAAATGACACTATTTTATTTGACGCATTAACAACAACAGATCTTATTAATCCACATGTCGAATACATCGTTTTTGGTAGCTCTTTTTTGTTGTATTTTATTATTTTGTGATTTGGTTGTATTGTTCCACTTGGGTCGTTTGGATCATATGTTTTTGATTCATCTTCTGGGTATAGACAATCATGACATTGATCTCGTCTGGATATATCACGCTGTGTTACTGTATTAAATATAAGTGACACTTCTTGCGAATTTAGATGTTTAACAAATTCAGGAACAGTATGCAATTCATATTTTGTGTCAAAACGTTCGATTTCCATCTTCTTTTACTGTTTCGATAATATCTATTTTGATTATGTTATAATGTGATGTGTATTTATTACATAGATAACTTTATATTATTATTATTAATGTTTATAATTACTAATATCTTTATTTACACATAGTACGAATAAAGATAATATAATATATTATAAATATAGGAAACAACATTACAAATAAATAATAATAACAATGTCTAGTGACGAAAATGAAAAAGAATCCAACAAACAACCGGGTGAAATTGAACTACAATTAGGTGATATTATTCAGATTGTTATAAAAGACTTGGACTTAGAATCAGAAATTTCCAAGACTGAATATGAAAAATTAAACAACCGTGTTTTTATTATTGATTATATTGATTCCAAAAAAATACATATTATAAACGATGAAACACTAGATACGATTATCTTAAATATAAATGACGGCGTTATTGCAAATGGAATAATAAAAAATATTATTATTAAAGATCGTAATAAATATCCTGGATACGCAAAACAAAATGATCTACTACCTGGTAAATGGATTAATGTTTATTTTGGCGGTGATGTTCCAGCAATTATTACAGGAGAAATTACAAATTTAGAAGAAGATATGATCGAAATAAAAACATATCCAGATAATTCCGTTATATATATAAATTTTGATTATAAGGGCATTCCGGATTATTTACCAATTGAAACAATCGAAATTCGAGAGAAGCCCGTATCGATGTCATCATTGGTAAAAGAATTTTCATCAAGTCAAACTCTTCTCTCCAATCCGGAATCTGTATCTGTATCTGAATCCGAGTCGATTGGAAAACAAAATGAAAATCTCGGACAACTTGAAGCTTCTTTAGTTGAAAAAACTCCCAAAAATTATGAATTGGAGGAAGGAGAGATTTATGAGGGTGAAGGTGAAGGTGAAGATTTATCCAAAGAAATAATAATGAATATACCTAGCAGTGAAATAAAACAACAGCTTCGCGAATTTATATTAAAAGCGGATGAAATTGTTTTTGGAAATGAAGAGGTTGGTAATATAGTACAATATATAAATATAGATGAATCTAGACAACGATACAGTATAGAAACACAAACAAATGAATTGTTAGATGAAATGATATCTTCTATACCGAACAAGGATCGAACTACTCGGGTTTTAAACAATATTCATATAATGATTGAACGTTTTAAACAATTGAGAAATACCTTTTCAATGTTCGACGAAAATAATAACGTAAATGGTATGAAGTTTAAAGAAGCAACATGGAAACCACTTGTAGATAATTTATTTCATCTAAAAAAATCACTTTATTGGATTTTACCAGTCGTTAAAAATATGAAAAAAATGTATAATATTGATGAGACCAACAACAACATAAATGATTATCCTGACATTGTTTCATTGTCATTGTCAGAAAATATGACAGATTTTGATAAAATAGTGAATAATTACAAGGCAAATGACACTCCAAATGAAATGAATAAATATTTTACTATGTCAAAAGAAATTAATTCATATATGACACCATTTGAGAACAATACAAATAACATGGGAAATCAAGAAATTACTATGAATCAATATTTAAACAGAGATTATATTTACAATGCATCAGTTAATGATAATTTTGAAGCATTACTAGACAATTTAAGTGATTTTTATTCTTCTGTTTTAAACGGTAATTTGTTAAAATCAAAACGTTTTGTTATAGCCAAATACAATTTAGGTGTTAACAGATTAGAGACGGTTTCTTATGTTGGTAACAAATCAAAAACACAATTAGTCAGTTTAACAAAACCAGATTCAATGGATATTAAATCAATTGTTATGTTACCGAAAGATGCTGTTATGTTTTCCCGAGTACAATTACCTGGCACTAACATAATGAAAAAGGCTAATTTAAACAATACATTTTTAAATTATTGGCAGTTGTTTAATAAAAACACCTATATTGAAAATCAATTTATTGGCAATGAAAGTTTAAAAATGGATGGTGAGTCACGTAAACAAACCCAAGAAGAGGAAGAAACACCGCACAATTTTTTGAAAAAACCAATGAATTATATTTTAGATATTGATATTGACAATTTTATTAATGAACTTGGAAGTGTGGAAAGTGCTACAACCGAAGGTATTGGACCCAACAATAATTTAGCCAACATGCAAAATAAAATCAATAATATATCAGTTGAATATGAAAAACTATATTATGAATTTTTGCGTGCAATTATACCTAAAACTCGTTCCTTGTTTTATATCATGCAAAAAGATATACACAATAAATTTACGTTTAAAGATGTTATTGAATACTTCGAACCATTTTTAATTTATCAAGATGATATAACCTTTTTACAATACAACGCAATTGTTAAATTTATTAATTATAAAATAATAGAATTCAACAAAAGTTATGCTGAAAAATATAGGTTATTTCAAAACATCAAAAATATTAATTTTATAAAGAAATCAACTACAATTGACAACAAAATGTATAATGTATTAAACTCTATTACATATTCTATTAATAACAATTCAAATGAAAAGTCTGATCCTGAATCCGAAGAAGATGTTATGAATGAAGAGATAGGCTTAAACATTAAAGAAACAATTATTGAAAAATATCATTTAAATGATAATATATCGCTAATCCAATCTCAGAACCAATCTCAGAACTATAACGAAACTATTAGTAAAAAACCTGTTTTGGATTCACTTGAAATTTTAAATAAAATAAATGCTATGGATAATGGACGTTTGTTTAATAGTGGTATAAGTTTAAATAATTTACCTCTCATGTTTTCAGATAATTTAAATTCTTTTTTCGAAAATGAAAACAGTGAAGTAAAAAACGACCAAAAATTAATAGAATCGCGATTTGGAGATAAATGTGCTAATTATATAATTGCAAAACAATATCAAAATATTAATGAGTTGAACGATGATAATTATACCAACAGTGAAAGTAGTGAATCCAGTAAAAACCAAAAAACAATTTATTTCGATAAAAAATTTGATACTACTAACTATTCATTATTAAACCAATATGAAAAAGAAATGAATAAGATGGAATCAGATGAATTCATCAATTTTTTGATAGAAAAATTGCAAAAGTCGGAGAAACTTTCGAGTGAGGACACTGTTAATTTGGTGGAAACATTAATAACAGGAATGAAAGAAGTTAAAGACGGTCATTATGCAATGTTATATGATGTTGCGAATGATATCATTCATTATTATGTTCGAAAAAATGGTAATTGGGTATTGGATGAAAACATTGATAAAGAAGGTTTAAATGCATTTAATAATCAGAATATACTATGCAATTTACAAAAGGATTGTATTTCAATAACTAACAATAGTAATGCTATCGGTACGGATTGTAAATCAGAAGATTATAATAAATCAATATTGACAGAAAATGCGTTAAAAACCATTCTAACTGAATTTGACAAACAATATTATCAATCAAAAGAAGAATTGGAAAATAAAATCAAATCTGTTTTTGAATATTATACTAGTATTTTTGAGAAAAGTGAAAAGATACAAAATCAAAGGGTAGTCAAATACAACAATCAGCAATATCTATTAGGATTAGAAGAATTAAAACGAAATGATATATATGTAGATGAGAATGACACCTCGATTGATGCAAATCCTTATGCATGTCCTTATAGTAAATTAAGAGACATAATACTGGGCCAATCTGATTTTGTCAAAAAACAAAATGACATTATTCGCTTTACACAACTGTTTACGAGAGAAAATTTGAAAGATACTACAGTGGGTCCATTAGGTGAAATAGAATCCATACATTGGCGTTATTGTGTAAAAACAAATGTTAAGGTGTTGCCCTCTTTTTTATATACACTAGCATGTGTTTTTATAAACGACAATGATAATTATAATGAAAAAGTAGAATATATTAAAAAGGATATAGGTGCGTTGAGTGATGACGGTGATGCCTGGGTGGATAAACACAGTGGTTATGTTATAAAAAACATAAATTTTGATGCGGAAGAAGGTTATGAAGATGGTGTTAAGGTAAAATCGAGAGAAATTATGATACCCGAAACCGCGTCTGGTATAGCTTCTGTTGTTAGCAGTGAAAAAGGAAGAGTTAAACAATTGGAAGAAGAAGTAAAACAAAAAATAACTAAAAAATTATCTCCTGAAAATCAGACGATTCTGAATATCGTAAATACATTGTCAGATTCATGTATGGTTGATATATCTCAACAACACGAATTTATAATGAAAATGGTAAGTGAAGCATTATTGAAATCTTTACCCAAAGAGTCAGATTATAATAAAGAAGTAAAAGAAATGGCAAATAAGGGAAAAACAATTCCACCTTATAAAAATATATATAATTCTACTATTTTATATGCGACTATGGGAATGTTTTTAATTGCCGTCCAAACTCATACACCATCGATTAAAACAAAAAAAACATATCCTGGTTGTGTGCGTTCATTTCAGGGATTTCCTATTGACGGTTATTCTAATGAAGATTTTTCATCGGTTGAATATATTGCGTGTATAGGTTATAATATTCGTTCATCGATAGATCCATGGACCGCTTTACAAAAACAAAAGAGAGAAACGATTTCGAATCGTTTAAAAGACACTATACAAAAAATATTGCTCTTGATACCTGAGGTTGATCGTAAAATAAAAGACAAATTAGAATATAATATTGATAAGGAAGCTCGTCGAAGTAAAGGCAGTAAACAAGACAATGAACTGGAAATGATCGAAAATGAACATGATATAAAACAATGGACGTCGTTTCTACCTCCGCTAGTTAATTTTAAAATACGCAGATTATCCAATATTACAACCGAGTTTAAAAGTTCTTTATTGGGTACATTGAAAACAGGAGGTAGTAATCAGAGAGAAAAGATCCTGGTAGTAGAGTCAAAAATAATCGAGTTTTCTCTCGCGATACAAGAAAAGATTCAACAAATTATCAACAAAAAGAAGTTGCTATTAACAAATATGGCGAATGAAGCCTTTGTAGAAAATGCTTGTTGTAATGACACAGACATTTTCAGTACTATTCGATATTTTGAAAAGGAAACCAACGGAGAGATTAGTAACTATAATAAAATAGTTCATGAACTATCGAATATATTGCTTGATATAAATGCTATAACAAAATCACCATATATAGTAAGCAAAGAAAACACAAAGAATCAATATCCTGCTATAGTAAATGATTTCGATGAAGAAACTATTTATCGTGCCTTTATTGTTTATTGTAAATTCAATAGTTTAATACCAACTAGTGAAGAATTAATTAGTCTTTGTAACGAAAAACCAAAAAATATATCAAGCAAAGATTCTTATAATGAAATTATTGTAAAATTAAAGAAAGATGGCAGAAATTATACGAATGAATCTTTATTACGATTGCTTCAATTAGTAAATAGAAAAAACATTGTTGATGTTGAAATAAATACTGTACCTATTAATTCCATACAAATGATTAGAAATTTGATTGATTTATTTGAGTTTGAAAAAGAAGAAGTTGTATATCCATCTTTACAAAAATTATTAATAGAATCTTTGGATACCAATGTCAATACTCGCAACGAATCACATGATGAAATTGAAGATTCTAAACAAGTAAGAGCTCTCAAAAATCATTTAAGTAGAACAAATGATGATATGAAAAAAACGATTATTGACTTTATTAAAAAGAATTATAAATTGACTGGTATAAAGCAAAGAGACATAGACGAGCACTTAAACGAATTATTTAATTTTCATTGCGACAATGAAATAGAAGAAGTACGTAAGAATGACTGTTTAAATAAAATGGTGCAGTTTATAAAAACATATATTCAAAACTTTGCGTGTGTTTTTCCAAATATTATATTGAACACGGTTGATTATGAAAAAATAATTATTCCAAAATACTTGGGATTGTCTCTAACTCATATGAATGACATAAAAAATATTATTAGAAATTATTACGAAAAATTTCGACCTTATTATAAAAATTCACAGGTTTCAAGTGTTTTATATAATATTCAAAAGAAAACAAAGAACTTGTTGATGTTAATCAACGAAATACCTTTTCTTACAGCATCATCGAATAGTAATAGTAATAGTATATTTGATGCGCGTTTGACAAAATTATTATTGGACCATTTTTTATTGATTTTGTTTATGGAATATGTCAATCTAGCAAACAATGAGAGTATGTTATTTGGTGTAAATACGAGTAAGGATCAAAAGTCTAAAAAAACTAGTAGAAAAGGACGTGGATCTCAATTAATAATAGAAGAATCGAATCGCGATTTCTCAATTGAAGATGTTTTTACTGTGGAAAATTTAGAAGAGAGAGAACAATTCATCGGATTAGAAGATGAGGTATTTGAAAATGAATATATTCGAAGCCCAGGTGAATTAAAAAAATTACAAACAAATATATCCAATTTGCTCTTACAATACATGACTATTATGCGCGATCATAAAGATATTATTGATTTATCATATGATAAAATAATGGACAAGGTATTTAAAATAAAAGAGCGTGAAAAAGACACTTTTACAGATCGATTAAAACGAAAGACGAAAGAAGAGAGAAATGTAGATACCATCATGAAGATTAATAAACTAGGTGAATGGGGTAAAGGTTTACAAAAAGGTCTTACTAGTTATATTAAGGAAAATTATGATGAGGAGAGAGATATGATGATGAATATAGCATCTATTGAAAGAGTTGTTCGAAAAGATCCAAATGTAACAGATGAAAATATAGATCAGTACATGGATGATTATACATACAATCAAAATATCGATTTAGAGATAGAGCGAGAGGCGTATGATATGACAAATCAAATAGATGATTATAATGATGGAAATTTTGAAGGTGATGAAGTAGAAAATTGGGATGAATATAATTCGTAGATAGTCAGTTGGATCTGGTAGTTTTGTAAATACGTCAATACATAAATAAATTATATAATTTATTATATATAGTAATTCGATAATACATATAATAAGTAAATTACAATTAAAATAAAAAGAAATTAAATGAATAACATAACTCAGCTAAATATTTTTATTAGTAGACATGTAACAGTTGTATCTATTGTATTATTTATTATTTTTTTCTATTTAATAAAAGTTTTGAAACCAGCTTTTTTATTTAAACCAGATGGTAGTATGCGTGAATTTGGAATAGGTTACAAAAATAAAACTATTTTACCAATGTGGCTTGTCGCCATTTTATTATCTATGTTATGTTATTTAGGAGTATTATATTATGTAACTTATTTTTAAGATCAGCAAGTTACGTAGTAAAATTCATATTTATTCTATTATATATATGAATCATAAATTACAGTTGGTCTTATGTTGAGATAGATAGATAGATAATTATGATATTGTTTGGACTCTTTGTTGTGCTTGTGCTAATGCTTGATCTTGTTGTTGTTGAGTTAATGCATTATTTAAATTAGATTGTATTTGTGTAACACTCTTAACACATCCACGATTATTAATATTATATTTTAATATTGTTGATAACAATAAACCTGTATAAATATACCACATGGCTTCACCAATATTATCACGATAAATTACTAAATTTAACATTTGTTGTTTTAAATCACTGTAATTTTTTAATACTTGAAATTCTGCTTCACCATCTATTTTCAAATTTGTTTCTCCAGTACCTCCGGTCATCATTTTTTGCATACACGCTTTAACATATTTTTTTCTACCTCCTAACATTGTTACAGATGATAATACTTTTGTAGGAGTAGATTCAGAGACAGTGTCAGTTGGAGGTGGAGGTGGAGGTGCAGATGGAACTACAGAAGATTCTGGAGCGTTCATATTATTACCTGTTGTTGGATTTCTCGATTTGTTTAAATAATCAGAGAAATCGCTAGTATCGGCTAACAGATAACAATATTTATCTTGGACGTCTGATAATGAAGCATATTGTGGTTTCATTAAAGGTCTCAATGTATTCCAATATTCATTAAAATTAGTAGGTGTTATTTTATTAATTAAAAGTGATAGATTACTGAATATTTCTGATATTAAATCACTCGATTCATTTTGAATTTCTTTTTCTAATTTATTCAATTTTTCTACATTAGTATCAGTGGGTGAAATAGTTGGTGGACCGTCCATATTTTCATTTGCAATAGTTTCAACTTCACCCTTCATTTTATTACTATGATTTAAAAGTTCTGATAAAATTATATTCGCTTTTGTTGATACAGAATAATACCCTATAACATCCGAAAACGCATTCTTGAAATTAGGAAACGAAATTAATAAAATGATAACAATTCCAAAAATCAATATCCATGGAATAAATGTTATTAATGCAGTATACCTTAGATTGCTTTTAAATGAACCACCACACATATTCACGATAACAATTACATTTGTAATCAATTGTGAAAGTAGTGTTATTACAAAATACAATAACAAACTCATATTAATAGAATTATAATATGTTTCAACCCCTGCATCACTAGAATAATCTTGTAAAGTTGCTTTACTACGTATTTTTGTAAAATATATACCAGTAAAAATTAAAAAAATAATAAAATTGACTACAGAATTATCCATGTTGTTTTATTTTTAATATTTAATTGAATAGAACTATGTTTATAGATATTATGTATAAATTAATTTACTAATATAACTTATTATAATAATACAACAAAAATATATTTATACATCCAAATCTTAAATTAAATCAAAATCATATAAAAACAAAAATGTTTTATGACAATTCATCTAAACCTTTATTGGTTGAACCAGGTGTAAAACAGTTCTTACACGAAACTTTAAAACAATGTAGAGAATATAAAAATAAATATTATAATATTATGTTTAATGTAGGTGTGTTTTTGGGACTCATCTTTATTTTAGCATTAATTTTATTGTATAAATACAAGGGGAAATTATCACCATCCGAAAAATTAAAACGAGATCAAGATAAACAGCAATATATTTTATCTAAGATTAAAAATTTTCAGAATGCAAAACGACTTGCGCATCAAGAATTAATAACTGGATTACCTGGATGGGAAAATGATTATGATATAATTCATCGTAAAATTTATATTTAGTGCATTAATAATAATAATAAATAAAAATAGAATAATACTATATATAAATATCGTACGGTGCATTATAATCATCAATGAATAACTCTGACAAAAAAGAATTTACTGATGCTTTATTTTTGTTTTACAAACTAAAAAATCAATACCAAGTTACTATTGATGAGGAAAAAAAGCAAATTTCCAAACTTAAAGACTTGAGTTGGAGAGAAAAAAGACGTATTTTTAAACGTTATAAGCCAAAATGTATCAATTGCAAACGATCGGTTGGTACTGTTTTTTCAGTTGGGAAACAATTGTCAAAACTCAATGAAGATGACAACAATGAAGATGACAAAAATATAGATGAAACATCAAACTCTGACAATAATAATAGAAAATTAGTAGCATATTGTGGTGATCGATTAAATCCATGTCCGTTAAATATAGAAATAATAACCAATTTATTTAATATCAAAGGATATTTAAACGAAGAAGAGGATAACATATCAAATGATAAAAACGATGTGATTAAATACAAAAATAACCTATTGTTTGGATATTTATCAGAAAATGAAGTTGTTGATAAATTTGAAGAATTAAAAGAAAAAATAAAATCAGAGACTTCGGATTATGAATTTTTATTAACTCGATACAATGAAGTTGTCAACAACAATGAAAAGATCAAAAAAATTAATAAAAACTCTAAAGAAATATATGAATTGATTGGCAAATTACGTAATACAATTGATAAATATGAAAAAACTGATAATATTCGTTATATAGATGATGCTGTTACGCTTTATGTGAATGACCTGACACCTAAAATTAAAGAAAATAACCAATTAAAATACAAAGTAGAATATGTTGAATTCAATGATTATGATGATACTTATAATTTAGTACAACTTCCATATACGGTAGAAGATATGGAGGCTAGTGTAGATAGTAAAGTAGTAAATTTGGTAACTGGATTAGCGAAATTTAGAAATAAATAACGTAAATATTTAATATCAGTTGTTTATATTTTTATTATATCTTTATTATATCTATCTATTGCATTAGTAATTATATCAAATGTTTTTCAATAAAATCTCGATTCCTATTTTTTTAATCAGTTTGTTTTTTGGTATTTTTTTTGTTTATATATTTGGTAGTGATAGAAAAATAATTTATGTATATCCTACACCAGATAACATTAATAAAATTTTATACAAAGACAAAGCGGATAATTGTTTCTCATTGGAATCAAAGGAAATTAAATGTCCGAGCGATTCTTCCAAAATAACTACTATTCCAATTCAAAAATAGCATAGTGAGATTTTTATTATAATATTATACCAATATATATTAGTATAATATCATATATCATATAAAAACCAGTATCATGTATTTATCAAAACTTTTCCATACAAAAACAGGGAAGATAGTTCTCTCCATCTTATTGGGATTAGGATTAGCTACATTATTTAGAACAGTATGTAAAGATAAAAATTGTATTGTATTTCATGCACCACCGTTAGAGGAAATACAAGGTAAGACATATAAATATGATAACAAATGTTATCAATATACACCAAAATCCGCAAAATGTGATGCTTCAAAAACGATTGTTCCTTTTCCATAACTAAACATTTGATACTATTAGACTTGTTTATAATTCAAATGTCGAATTTATATATTATAATATATAATGAAACCAAAAATATATTTTAACACATCTTTATTATTCATATCTTTATTAGCCATATTTTTTGTAATTGTATATTATTTGTATAAAATATCGAGAAATAATCCTATATATGCTATTGCTGTATTTAATGATAGGGTTAACGGATATGTTAAATTTAGTGAAGATTTAACTAATAATATGGTAAAAATAGATTTACATCTTACAGGATTGACTCCAAATTCTTTACATGGTTTTCACGTCCATGAAGCAGGAGATTTAAGTGATAAATGTACTAGTATGTGCGCCCATTTTAATCCGTATGGTAATACTCATGGATGTCCTGGTATGAGCAAAAGACATGTCGGTGATTTAGGTAATATAAAAACAAATGATAACGGTGACTCAATATATACGTTTTATGATAATGTTATTAAACTTAGAGGTAATAAGTGTAATATTATTGGTAGGGGTTTGATTATTCACGAAGATGAAGACGATTGTGGAAAAGGTGAAAATGCAGAAAGTTTAAAAACCGGCAATGCAGGTAAAAGAATTGCGTGTGCTGTTATTGGGTATTCAAAAGAAAATTACACATAAATATATAATAAAACTACACTATGTAAACTTTTTTTGAATTAGAAAAGCGAAACCATTGTAATATTATTTTTATTCTTTTTTAGACAAAAATGCTCGTATTGATATAACAGATCATGGTATCCGTGATTTACATAATAAGAGAAAAATGTACTTTAGAGTTATGCGTAAATTATACCGATCAATCATTCTATGTAAATATATATTATGAATAATTCTACAACTAGTATTTCTGATTTACCATCTGATCCGACTGGGGGCACTATAAACGGCAACATATCAATGTCTATTCAAGAGAACGATCAATCGTTAAATTCACAACAAGCGAATCTACCTCAAAGTAATGGCAACAATTTTTCATTAGATCAAACTACTATCAATCAAATTGTCAATGGATTACAAAAAGCTAGTGTCAATGGTTTAACACAACTTCCATCGAGAGATATTCCGCGAACAACAGAAACAATTACCAACGACGCACATATTCAACCCAATTTTATACCACAACCAAATCCCGCTCAAATGCAAGAAGATTATATTAAAAAAATGCAACAAATGAATCAATCAACGGATGAAATAATTGAAGAACATAATAAAAAGGCTAATTTTTCTAATTCATTGGATAATTTATATGATGAAATTCAAACACCGTTGTTATTAGCCATTTTGTTTTTTATTTTCCAATTGCCTATATTCAAAAAATATCTTTTTTTGTATGTGCCTTTTTTGTTTTTCAATGACGGTAATTACAACTTAAAAGGTTATTTAATCATAAGTGTTTTGTTTGGATGTATCTACTATTTTTGCAACAAGCTACTAAACATTGTAAGTTTTTAGACCTATTTATGAAAATGGTGTTTCATGTATTTTCGAAGGTTAAAGTAAGTTAGTTCGACATCATCATTTATGTTGAGAAGATTTTTAAGCTTTTCGTCTGGATTGATTATACGTCCATTATACGGAGATTGAAGATGATGAATACTGATGTATGTGTTAAGTTCCCTGCAAACATCAGTACGGGTAATTTTAGTTCCAAGAGGTTTGCCTAAAAACATAGCAAGTTGATCACTAATAAGAGTTGGTTTTACGAATCCGGAAGTATTTTTAGGAGAAGAAGAAGAATATGAAAAAGAATAAGGAGGTGTTAAAGTTAGAGTAAGATTAGAACCACCACCACTAACCACCTGTTGCTTTTCAATATAACCATCAAGGTCTCCGCAATCTCTAATATAATCGTGTTCTTCAGGAGTTAAAAATTTTGGTCTTTGGGTAAAGAGAAAAATATCCCAAAAATACATTTTTTCTTCGAGTGACACACTATTATCCTTACAATATTGTAACAATTCATCTTTACTATTTAACATATATTTATTTTCACGTGAATTAAATAAAAAAAAACCATTTACAATTGCCTCTATTATGTTTTCTGCTTGTAACATGCCAAATGTGTGCATACTTTGACTTTGGACGAATTCACGAATAGCATCTCTCGCCGACATTTCTTTTTCAACAATGATAGGGGTTGAATGCTGATGGTCTTCATTCGCAAAAGTTGTAGATTTGACTTTCATATATTTCGGTTTTTTTATAAATAGTATATGAAAGTATATCTTTAATTCGTTTACTTCTGTTTATAATATAAATATTTTGTTACAATATACCGTAATAAAATATTTTCATAATTCATATTATTTTTATCATAAAATACTTGGTTTACACCTTTTCACATTTCAAACGCCGATTATTTATAATCTATTTTATAAATGGTTAATCATCATCATCATCTTTATCGGTGACAGGGTCTTCATCTTTATAATCATAATATAAATCGAATAACAACCCTAAAAATATCTCTCGTTTATCTTCAACAGTTATATTACGTCCATAGTTTGATTTGACATTCTCAAAAAAATCATGTAATACAGTTAATTTATTATTTGTAAATGATTTTTTTGACAGATGCGATGAAATTTTATCGAAATACCCAATTACCACTTTCTTTTCATCGTCGGTAAAGTGTAAATCTTTTATTTGCTTTTCAATATATTTTTTTTGCGGTTTACTCAAATCTCCTCCATATTGTTTTCTAAATCTACGCGTTCTGTTAGTTTTGTTTTTTTTGGACGATTTGCTTAATTGTTTTCGTTTTTTCAAAGAATACGCCATTATACTATTTTATTTTATTTTATTTGTCGGCTCTTGAAATGTGAAAAGGTCTAAAAAAAGAAGAAGTTACGTGATCTTCCTTTTCCACGGCGTTTTGTTCTTTTGTTGGTGTGTCTGGCTTTCGATTTAATCACCTTAAAATAGCGACTTTTAAATGCATGTGTGTTTTTGTGTGTTTTGTTTCTGTGTTTTGATGATCTGGTTTCGACGTGTACTATTTTTTTATCTTGTTTTTTATCATCATCATCATCTCCATTGATATTTTTTCCAACAGGTCTATAGAGTAAAAACCATTCTTCAAATTCACGACTACCGCGATTATTTTTTAATTCAGTAAATTTTTTCGCTTTTTCTGCGCGCATCTCTTCCACTGTATCCTGATGTCCGTAACATTCGATACTAAAACGTTTAAGAAGGCCTTTTTGCTGTAATCTATTTTTTTGTTGTACTTCAAACAAAAACTTTGCCATACATAAAATACGATCAGTATCATAATATGGTTTATTAGCATATAAAAATGCCAGATAAAAAGCCATCATTGTATCAATGGTAGCGATTCTCAAATGATTATTATTATATTTTATTTCATTATAACTATGACACGCAATTGGTTTATAAATAAATGCAATGGTATCTTCATCGACTATAATCTCATACGATAAAGGTATAATACCCCCGATCGCATCATGACGAACTATTTTTACATTTTTTATACCAACATCTTTTAATCTTTCTTTTACTATTTCTGCAGTTGTTTCAGGATCTTGTGACAAAACATCAAAATCAGGAATACGTTTCAATTGTTTTTGTAAATTCTTTGGCATGTATTTTGAATACAGGGAAACAGCGAAACCACCAAAAAAAACAACTCCCTGGTTAATAAGCGTGTTTTTCACTGTTTCATAAATTTCATCACCGTTTTCATTTTCAAATTCTCTCTGAAAGTCAATTTCATCACAGTTTTTAGTAGTAAGTGGATAATGTTTATTTAGTAGCGTAATTCGTTTTAATACTTTTTCCCATCGGCTAATATCTCCTGCAGGTCTTGATAATTCTAAAAACATACCCATTCTTAAATAATTGGGTGGTGCATATAATATTCCTCCTACACGTATCGATTCTTTTTTAATGGATTGAAAAATTTCTTTAGGTAAATACGTAATATCCGCAATAGGAGTAAAATTGACAAAAACTTTATACGTACCATGATGTTGTCCTGATTTCGCTTCGACATCTGTGAAACCGTTTTTATAATAAACATTCGCTAATTCTTTTGCATCTTCAAGTGCTTGAATAGAAAAAAAATCGTAATCTGGAACTTCCATTTCTTTATTATAAAATTGGTCTTGTTTTGGCAATATGTTGTTAATGGCTGTTCCGCCATAACAAATCAGATTTTTTTTCTTAATGAAATTTTCTACAATTTCAATCATGGATTTTATTTCAGGGGAAGAAACAACACGTTTTCCAATATTTTCTTCTGCTTTATCGACTGCTAAACGTAATATACTCATTTCACAATCTACAAAACTAATATTTTTATCACATTTGACGGATAACTTTTTTTTACTCATTTTATACTGTGGTTTTATTGATGAATTTTATCGATTAATATAAATATTGATATACTTATATTATATCAATATTTAATTTTTATGATAGATAAATAAAATATTTACACGTTATACGAATTATTAACCAACATGGGTAATTTTTTGTGGTCCCCATTGTACTGAGTATTCATTTGATGCAAATGAATTTGATGGATCTGCATCAGAAATATCATAAGTAGTTGGTACATATCTTAAATTGGATGGTTTTAATACAAAAGCAAAACCTACTTGATTAAAACATGTGTTGACACCACTTGGATTTGTATTGGTGGAAGGATCTATCGACGTTGAAATGCATGATGTAGTACATAGTTGTAAGTTAATATCTGGTAGTTGCCATCGCATTGCACACATTTGACAACCCGTTAATTGCGACAATAAGAAATTAGGATTTGACGGATTACCTCCACTATTTGGAATTACCATAGTCATATTTAACATATTGTATTGAATAAAATCATTTAAATCCGATTCAGCTTCTAACATAGTGTTTGATACAATTTGCATAAATGTGGATCCACTTACCATATTTACATATTCCCATAATTTTGAATTCATAATTGCTGTTATAATAGCATTATCCATTTGATCGACGATAATGATAATTTTTCCTTGTTTAGATGGAGTACTTACACCTGAAAAAAGTATGAGTGGCAACGCACCTAAATTATTTCCATTAAATTCATAACTGAAACTAGATCCTAATAAAAAAGTATCATATTCTTCAAATATAAGAGCAAAATTATTCATCATCGTACAATTCGCACTTTTAATACGTAAATGCAGAATGATTGGATCGGTAGGATTAGGACATGTAGAATTAGAATACGCGTAAGAAGTAATTGTAGACATTACATCTTGAAAAGGAACATAGTTATAAGATTCTTTATAACATGCTGGATACAAAGGAGATGTAGATGTAGCGACTATAGGTTGATTGTTTAATGAATAAACTTCAAAATCCAAACAGCGAACCCCCTGACTTATTACTGCAATCAAATTACATAATCCAACATAATCGTTTTTATAATTACCTCCCGAACAACAATTAAATGCTGTAAGAATATAATAATCTCTTAATGAAAACAAACATTGTGGAGAATTTGTGTTTATTGACATTATAGAAGATGCAAATTCAGTGTTTCTATTATATATAGTAGCTAAATTACAATTTGTGTTATCCGCCGTGCATGAATTTCCACAACGTTTGTATTGTAAGCTATTATTAATATTATGGACGTAAGAAACAAATATAATAAACATTATTATAATTACCACCCATATTAATATGGTTCCTAGATTCGATCTATTCGACATGATTTGTTTAGATAAATTAAACATTCTCTTTGTTGCATTATTTACCCGATCTTTAATATTTATTTTTGTTGACATATTTATATGTTTAATTAATAATGAATGTATAAAATATTATTATATTAATATATAATAATTTATTAATTTATATAAAATAACATTAACATAATAAATTAGTAAATATAATCCTATAAAAATAACATAATAACATAATAACATAATAACATAAATAAAAACATATCATAGAAAAATGGCAGGTGGTTTAATGAATCTAGTCTCAGAGGGACAACAAAATATTATTCTAAATGGTAATCCTTCCAAAACATTTTTTAAAACAACATATGCTAAATATACTAATTTTGGCTTACAGAAATTCAGAGTAGATTTTGATGGTACAAAAACATTGCGTTTAAATGAAGAATCCTATTTTACATTCAAAATACCCAGATACGGAGATTTATTAATGGACTCTTATCTTTCTATTACATTACCTACCATTTGGAGTCCTATTTTTCCACCACTTGAGAATACTGTATTATCGAGTATTACTGGTGCTACTGGATATAGTGGCTGGGCACCATATGAATTTCGTTGGATACAAAATTTAGGAGCATTAATGATAAGCAAAATTTCAATTACTTGTGGTAATCAAACATTACAGGAGTATTCAGGTGCATATTTATTAGCAATGGTCCAACGTGATTTTCCTGACGACAAAAAAAAATTGTTTGATAAAATGATTGGAAATATTCCCGAATTAAATGATCCAGCAAATTCTGGCAGTCGTGTCAATTCATATCCAAATGCACATTATACAGACAACCCTGCTGGGGCGGAACCATCCATTCGTGGTACGATACTATATGTACCTATTAATTCATGGTTTAGTTTAAATAGCCAAATGTCGTTTCCATTGGTCGCGTTGCAATATAATGAACTACATATCAACGTAACATTTCGTCCTATAAGCGAAATGTTTCAAATTCGCGATGTTTTCGACCAAGCCAATAATTTCCCGTACGTATCACCCAATTTTAATTACTATTATATGCAATTACATCGATTTTTACAACCTCCACCAGACGTTGAAATTGGTATTTCGTCCTATATAGATACCAGAACACAATGGAATGCGAATATACATTTAATATGCACGTACGGATTTCTATCGAATGATGAGTCACGTATTTTTGCTTTAAACGAACAAACTTATTTAATTAAACAAGTATATGAATCTATTTTTTACAATGTTACTGGTCCAAATAAAGTAGAATTAAACTCATTGGGTATGGTAGCAAGTCAAATGTTTTACTTTCAACGAAGTGATGCTAATTTAAGAAATGAATGGAGTAATTACTCCAATTGGCCGTATAATTATTTACCATATGATTTAATACAGGCACCAACAAATGGTATTTATCCTGTTTTTCAAACTGATTCAGACGGTAAAAAAATACCAGTATTTATTGGACCCGGTGTAAATCCAGACGGTAAATTAACAGGTTGGATGATTACAGGCGATTATAATTCTCAAAACACGAAAGAAATATTACTAACCATGGGAATTCTTTTTGATGGAGAATATAGAGAGAACATGCAACCAGCAGGTGTCTATAATTATATTGAAAAATATACTAGAACACCAGGTAATGCTCCTGATGGATTGTATTGTTACAATTATTGTTTAAATACATCACCATTTGTATTGCAACCTTCTGGAGCTATCAATATGAGTAAATTCAACAAAATAGAATTAGAATTTGTAACTATAATTCCTCAATTAGATCCTTTAGCTCAAGTTTTAACTATATGTGATCCTATAACTGGTACTATTATAGGTATAAACAAACCTACATGGAGAATTTATGATTACAATTTTAATCTTATTTATTTTGAAGAAAGATTAAATGTTATTCGATTTATCAGTGGTAATTGTGGTGTTTTGTATGCTAATTAATCCAGTTTGGTAAAGGCGCAAAATTGTTATTGCAACTACCGCATAAAATGTCTTTATCCGCACTTTTTGGTAAATCTTTTTCAGATTTATTCATATAACTTTGTCCGATATCCGTAGTAGAATCTTCATAAAAATTATTTAATGCTCTTAAATTGTGACAACCATTGCAATCTACGTCGGACGTACATTGTTCGCGAGACAATAAACATTGTGATTGTGGTCCACACCAATTACTGCATGTATATTTTGAAAAAGCAGGCATGTCAACGACATTGTTATGATTCTTATTTACTTTATACATTTCATACGGAGCACTATTGTCATTTATATTGGTTTTTATATCAGTTTGAGAGTTGGTATTTTCGGTATTATTATATAAATCATTTGATAAAGTAAAGGATTCTAAATATGTTCCCGGATATAAATAGTTTTTGTCGACCAAAAAATGTATCCATCTGAATAACATAAATAATATAAAAAAACATATTAAAAACCCTAACAGGTTAGAGTATTTACCTGGTGGTTTAATTTTTGTCATGTTTATATAATTCTATATTTATATAGTGTGATATTGTATATTTTTAGAATTATAGTTAAAATAGAGAATAATATTATTATAGTATAATATACATAGTATAATATACATATTATTACATACACATATCAAATAGATAATGGGAAGTGGATTTTGGATTTTTATGAGTTTAATAGCTATAATATTATTAGTTTTAGTCTGTTTAGTAGGACATTTTTTTGGAGTAATATCAAAAGAATTATTAACATGGGCATTATCTAGTTTGAATTTTAATAGTATAGTTACAAACACCTCAGCATCGAATAAAGCGGCATTTAACAAACTGGTCGAAAAAATTACAGTTTTTTTGAAACGCATTTCTCTTTTTGGATCACCTCCTAAGGTAACCACTACTACAAAAGCACAATCATACGGTGCATTTTTTAAATATATTGGATTAAAACTATTAGCAATATTGATTCAAACATTTTTAGGAGTATACGCATTATGGATGTGTAAAGTAGCACAATCGAATATTTTACCGACTGATTTTCGCGGTGCACCTTATACAGATTTACCACCAATTATAGATTCAATAATATCACAAGTTAATTTTTTTAAAATGGATAATGATGATTATAGCACTAAATTATTATTTCAATATTTATACATACCAGACAAATCAGCGAACGATAGTAAGCAAATAAACAGTCAATTTTCTATGCTTAATACGTTACGAGAAGCTAATGAATCTCCTACAATTTCAGGATCAGGAATGTATTTTATTTATTTGTTTGAAAATTTATTTTGTTTAAATTTTTCCATCATCAATATGGTATTTTCATTTTCCAATATGTTATATGAATGGGTTTTAGTACTATTTGGAACATATCTAATATTATTCGTTGTTGTAGCTAATATTATATTATCAAATATAGTTTTCTTATATATATTTTTTGCTGGCATTTTTAAATGGATATGGAAATTGAATAAACCACAGGTTGTAATTCAGGATGGTGAAAAATTTTCTAAGCCTAATTTCGTACAAAATTGGGTATATATAACATTATTTTCTATGCCGTTAACATGGTTATTTACACTTATAGAAACTATTTTTTTATTAAATTGTTTGCTTCCATTTTTAGTATTGGGAAATTTGGCAGTGTTTCCATTGATTACTATTTATGCTATATTATCTTGTAGTTTTATTGTAGCCAAAGTAGCAGAAGGTGTAAAAATTGGTGAAATTTATACATTCACAACATTATATGCGAATAAAATTCGTTATATGATAACACCAATATTTATAATCATGTCTATTTATGTAATAATTGGTGCAAAAGCATATTTAGGAGCTACAGAGAGAAATGCAGCAATTGTTGCTTTTATAATAGTTTTATGTATACTATTAAATATTCCTACTACAAATGTTAATGATTTTGGTACAAAAAATACACAACCATATAATTATAATCAAGCAGAAAAACGTACTCAATTCAAATTTTCATCAACAGTATTATGGGCTCTTACTGGTGCTATAACAAGTGGAGATTTAGCAACCAATATTGTTAATCAGATAAACAAAATACAAAAATTTGATAATCATATAACACAAGTCCATGAAACTCAACCACAACAACAATTAGGTGGAAAAGGTATATTTAATAATAATAATGATAAAGTACACAATGATAGTTTAATAGACAAAATGCATGCACTAAATAGTAAGATACGTGAAAATATGAATAAGTCTATTGTGCCTATGTAAATAGTGTAAAAATACATATATGTGTAAAAATAATATAAAATTAAATAAATAAATCAATATATATTTATTTAATCATATGGGAAAACAAAAAAAAAATGATAAAAAAAAACTAGTCCAATCAAATAAACAATTACCATTTGTCAGTATATGTACGCCTACATTTAATAGACGCCCTTTCATTCCAATCATGATCGAATGTTTTAACCATCAAACTTATCCGAAAGATAGAATGGAATGGATTATCATAGATGATGGGACTGATAAGATAGGGGATATGTTAACAGAAGTACCTCAAATTAACTATTTTTCATATGATACAAAAATGACTTTGGGAAAAAAAAGAAATTTAATGCATGAGAAATCAAAGGGTGATATATTGGTATATATGGATGATGATGATTATTATCCACCAGAAAGGGTGAGTCATGCTGTAGAAACACTATTAAAAAATCCTCATGCATTATGCGCCGGCTCAAGTGAAATGTATATTTTTTTTAAACATATACAAAAAATGTATCAGTTTGGACCTTATGGACCGAATCATGCGACTGCTGCAACATTCGCTTTTCATCGCAAACTACTAAGTATGACTAAATATGATGAAGGAGCATCACTAGCAGAAGAAAAATCGTTTTTAAAAGATTATACTATTCCATTCGTTCAGTTAGATCCAATGAAAAGTATTCTTGTTTTTTCTCATATTCATAATTCTTTTGATAAAAAAGTATTGTTAAATCAATCACCAAATCCATATGTAAAAGAAAGCGAAAAGGTTGTGAACGATTTTGTAAAAGAACTTTGTGTAAAACAATTTTTTTTGGAAGATATTGATGAAATCCTGGGTAACTACGATCCTGGAAAACCAGAAAATAAACCTGACGTTTTAAAACAAATGGAAGAAATAACAAAAAAACGCAGTTTGTTGATGCAACAACAGCAACAACAACAACAACAGCAACAGCAATTACAATATAATCATAATGTTATTCAAAAATTATTAAATGAAAATACTATGTTAAAAGAAAAAGTCGCTTATTTAGAAGGGAAAATCAAGCTATTTTTTGAAAGTAAAATAGAAGAAAAGAAACTTCAATTATCGAAAGCAAATTCAGATGCTATTACAGATGTAAATTGCCCGTAATATTTATACGAATAAATATATGTGTAAATTATATAATAATTTTGTATTATATAATTACAATACTAATCAATCAACCTATCATGTATTTATTCAATATATTTGTATTATTATTGAATTCTCAAATACAACATAACTCTCTTTCAAAATCAAAATCAAAACCGTATAATATATTATTTACAACGATAGAAGACATCGATTATGGAGATGATATCGAATCAATGCCTATACCAGTTGTGAATAATGAGAATAATGTGAATAGTTTAGATAGTATAGATAAAAAATATTATAGAAAATTACACGGTTTTGATGAACGATATAATAATACCATAGAAGAATTTATAAATGACAAACTATTGCTTAATAAAATAGAAGGGTTTTTAGCCAATAAAAAATTATTGGATAAATTGGCAAAAATAATAAAACATAGAAATGAAACCACAAACAAGGAAACAATGATATATCATCCACATGAATCATCAGATATTTTCGAACAAATTAAACAATATAATAATGACAATAGAAATAGCAGTGCATTAACACACGATATGTTTTCGGGTGGATTGTTAAATGATTGGTAATTATCAACTATCAAATTCACTAATATCTTCATCAATATCCCATCCATTTTCTTCATCCACAGTGTTTGAATCTTTAAATGACTTATCCAAATAACGATACATTCGTTGGACGTCCAATTTGGATATTTCATAATTTTCAAATAAATTTAATAATTCATTGATACTATCCGTGTGACTAGTATATTTATTTTTAAGACTAATAAAAAATGCAAACAAGTCTTTTTTGTCCATTCCTAATTGTTGACATAGATTCTGGATAAAATTATAATTATTGTATTCAGTTGAATACTTGGTCAATACTTTCGTAAAACGTATATTATGGGATGGTTCCACTATTGTTTTTTCAGACAGCGTTTTTTTTGTCATCTTATTAGGTAGTTTATTATCCAATATACTATTCATTGTTGTGGGGTTGTTTGCCTTTGCATCGGTTTCAATAGAATTGTATCTAGTGATAAATTCATAATATATTCTATTATTGTAAAATGTTTTTATCAAAGAACTCATTTCGTTAAATATCCATATTTGTTTTTGAAATGTTATCCTATCAATATAATCAGCAAAACAAATGTTATCTAGTATTTTTAAATAAACAGGTAATGAATTATTTATATTATATTTTTCAATTTTGTCTATTATATTTTCATGCCATAATAATGCTACTATTGTGCGATCAGTTTCATTCATTACATGTAAATGTTCGTTCAATAAATAATTTCCATTAAATAAATTATTGGTTATTGATTTTGTATCTTGATTGTGTGATTTTAATTGGAGTATATTATCTAATACATATTCATTCAACAACGTCTTGTTTTTGCAGTATATATTATAAATGTTATGTAATTTACGTAAATCACATTGTATATAATTAATTAATTTTTTTTTTAAATTTGTTGTTATATTCGGAATAATGTTATTACATATCGTTTCTATTTGTTCGTTGCTTGGTTTATTTAATTCAAATACATTGCAAACTTTCATTAATTCGTTTATTTTTTTATCAATATGATAATTACCAATGCAAATAATAGGTATTATTGTAGTATCCTCGCTCTTTTGTCTTTTCGTTTTTTTCGGTCTTATAAGTTTAATTAATGTATTTATACCACCTTTATCTCCGTTATTCATACCGTCAATTTCATCCATAATAATCGCTTTTTTTTGTATTTTTTTATGAAATAAACACATTATACTTTTATCAGACATACTATCTTTTGTAATAGTTTCTATGATAGACTTATTTCTTATATCACCTGCGTTATAAGTAATAATATCATAATTTAAATCTTTTAATATATCAGTTACAAAATGTGTTTTTCCTATACCAGGATGACCGTAAACATAGATGCCTTTTTTAAATAATAAGTCAGATTTATTTTTTTCAAAGTTATTTAATATTTCTTTTATTTCACATTCTATTTTGGTTCTTACTAGTATAGTATTAATATTAGCTATATAATTATTATCTTGTAATTTATCAGTCATATTAATATATATAACATTTTATTTTTATGTTTGTTTTTTAACATATTCAAAAAGAACGTTTTTACATTTCGTTGATGGTCTATCATTTTCTCTCGATAAAAATAATAAAAAATCGATTAAGTTTGTATATTTTTTATTTTTATATTTTATCTTATGGTTGTGAGACTTTACACCATTGTTTATTTTGGAATTCATTAGCATATCATGTAATGCAATGTGGTTATCCAAACGAATTATATATCTAAAATAAGTATCCAGTTTTTTACCAGTGTTTTTAATATGATTTTCTATAGTGGTAGCGTGATGTTTATCATAGTAGGTCTTAGATAACCATGTCAATATTTCGTTTGGTATATATTTATTTATCTTTGTGATTATCTCATCTGGTAATCTATTGAATCGAGAGAACATCTACTATCTAGTATATATTACAAATTATATAATTTTATGGTTCTCTATAAAATTATATTTACTATCTACAAAATGTAAATTTAACGTTAACGAATAACGTATTTATGTAAAAATTGGTATATTACACCAATGTGATACGCCTACACTTATTAAGTCATTAGTATAGCCATCATATTTACACCAGGATTTATTAAGATGATGTTTGTACTGTTGTTGTATTAGACGTAGTTGTTCCAGGAGAACATGGATTTGGGAAATCCGGCCAAACACCATCCCACGTTATTCCATTTGTACTCGCCCAGGTATATTTATTACATGGACCATTTTGAGTGTTTGTATATGTACTAGTATTAAAATTCATTCCATTAGATGGTGTATTATTAATTGCATTAGGACAATTCATGTTTCCGTTTCCACTACAATCTCCTAAAGATTGGACGTTTACACAATTTCCGCCATTTCCTGAAAAGTCTACCCAATAGTCAGGACATTGTCCGGTTATTGGTGGCCATGTGTTACTAGAAGGGTTTTTAACTAACAAATATCCTATTATTATTAAAATAATGATAAGAATAATTACTGCAATCGTCAAAACAATTTTTTGAAAACTAGCCATATATTTTAAAATTTGTTTTATGTAGATCTAGATATATTATATTAATATAAATATATATTTTTTTATATTTCCATTTTATATATACCAATTTAAATATACCAATTTATATAATAATACCATTTTATACATATGACTTCAAATACAAATACATCCTGTTATTATAATTCAAATGGACGTGTAGACATTAAATCACCGAGTACTCAAAACTTATTTAATTTATATGATAAAATACCAGCACATCAATGCACTACTTATAGAAATCCACTACAAGGAATATTGGAAGACACAGTATTAAGTAATGTCTACTTCTCGAGAGAAAATTTAGAGATAATTCAAAATGCTATTCGCAAAGGAATATACGATAAAACAAATGGAAAATATATTATCGATAATCAAGACTGTGATTCATTGAAAACCATCATGCGTGGTGTATATTTAGAGCATTCTGTAAATCAACCGTATAACATAACCCAACAAATTGTGGAATTGAATAAAATGGTAATCAATTTCTGTGTGCAACAAATATATAGTGAATTAAGAGCCTACATTCAATACTTACATGATGCAAGTACATTAGTCGTTCCTATCGCTCATCCTACAATGTCCACTTTAGCAGATAAACAACTAGAATTGAAACCATGGTTTTAACCACTGGATTTTGAATTGATATATTTTTTGAATAACACAAAATATATCTATATTATATGAACGAATATACATTTCCATTTAATACATGTGAGACACCTAATAAAAAAGGCATAGCTCAACCTTATTCCGCAATGATAAATTTTCTTTCAGTTATAATTGTTCTATATTTTTTATCTAAAACACAAACTTTACATGCATTTATTTTATTATTTAGTTTATTATTATTTGATTTATCACACACATTTTCTCATTTCACACATATAAATACTCGTATTCAATTAATATTGGTCCATAGTTTAGCATATATTTTAAATTTTGCATTTTTATATGCACTTTATAAACATACAAATAAATTACCATCTACTTCATTAATTATTTTTTTACTATTTATACTGTCATTTGATATTTATGCATTTTTTAATTTACATTTATTGTGTTATTTATTTACATATGTTTTATTTTTATTTTCTATCTTTATTTATTATTATGGATCGTTATCAAAAAGCATAAAAAAACGGTTAAATATATTATTAATTTTAATAAGTATTATTTATTTGGGATTTATAAATGAAGCAATTAATTGTAAAAGAATGTTAACTATATTTCCTAATTTTCCATTTCATGCAATTGTTGAAATTTTAATTTTATTTGCTCTATATTTGTTTTGCACTACTTTTTATAATATATAACCATATATTTCTATTTATTTTCAATCTTATTCAATCTCTAGTGTTAATGGTTTGGTGGTTGCTGTTGGTTTCACAACCTTTTTCACCTTTTTAACTGGCTTGGTTGTTGTTGTTTCTCTTCTCTCCATGTTGTTACAACGAGCCTCTTTGTATTGATTGTATTCCACCAACAATTCATCCAATTCTTCTAACCACATGGTTTCAATTGTTTTGTTCTTACTATTTTCTAATTCTGTTTGTTTGATTTGATATTCTTTTGATAGCCTATCCACATTTTCACTGGTTACACTATCCATCGTCATCTTAATCAAATAATTAAATCCAGTTGTGTTTGTGTTACCAGAACCGTCTGTTTCAGTTTCTGACTCGGTGGTTTGTGTTTGTTGATTCTGTGAAACATATCCTCGATCAGACAACATTTTAACTACATCCGCCTTGGATTTCTTTCTTAAATCGATAACGTCATCCAATATTTCTTTGATGTAACGTGTTTTATTCGACAAAGTAACCAATAGTTTTTCGATAGCATCGATCATGTATTTTTTTCTTGTCTGATACATTTCCAGCCTGGTTACATAATAATCATCGATAATGTCCGAAACATGAGTGTATTTTTTCAATTTGTCTTTAGCATCAAACAAATTCATATTCGACGTTGAATTCGTTGTATAAAGTTTGAATGATTTCTCAATACCGTTGCACCCATGGTCGTGTTTTACTGCTTCTAACTCAGCAAGTTTTCCTTTTGTCAATGTTACAATAAACTCGACACTTGTATCTTTACTCATGTCGTCATAATCTTTAATTAGAGGCGTTATTTTTTTCCCCGATTTATCTACGCTATCTATCAATGATTCTAAAAACTCTTTATAATCATCGGTCCATGTTCCTATTGGCAATTCAGTAATACGTATTTTATCAGGACCTACAACTTCATATTTACCCTTTATCAAAAACTTGGGACTAATCGTATTGTTGGGTGTTGTGGTTCCGTCACCCTGAATTTTGATAATGGTTCCTTTAAATCCTTCATAATATGGAATAAACTCTTGGGGACCTTGACCTCCGGTAAGTTTATTCTTTAAATACTGAATGATTTCAGTCGGATTATAACACATGATGTCTGTACTAAAACCTGTACCAATACCCTTTGTACCATTTACTAAAATCATTGGAATGATGGGTGCATAAAATATGGGTTCCACTAAAAACCCATCATCATCTAAATATTTTAGAATTGCATCGTCATTTTCACGATAAATCATACGGGTGATTGGATTCAAATAGGTGAATATATATCTTTCCGATGCGCTGTCTTTTCCACCTTGCAAACGCGTTCCAAATTGTCCGCTAGGAACCAAGAGGTTTATATTGTTTGAGCCCACATAGTTTTGCGCCATACCTACAATTGCTGCATTTAAACTGGCTTCACCATGATGATATCCTGAATGTTCTGAAACATAACCGGAAAACTGCGCTACTTTTATTTCTGTTGTCAGTTTCTTTTTAAACGCCGAGTATAATATCTTTCTCAAACTGATTTTTAGACCATCCATTAAATTCGGAATACTACGATCACAATCATATTTTGAAAAGTGAATCAACTCTTTGTTGATAAAATCATCATACGATACTTGTGATTTACTTGTGTCTAAATAACTCGTGCGATCATAATTTTCCAACCATTCTTTACGATCATCCGAACGCTTTTTATTAAACACCATATCGATTGTGTTTGAGCTCGTAGCGTCGGAAAATTCGAAACCAACGATTTTCTTCTTCTCGAAATATTCACGAAACTCTTTTCCTGTACTGGTACCTAACCCTTTATAATATTTTATCTTCCACCCATCTAGACTTCCAGTTTGCTGGACCGCGGTCTTCCAACTCTCATATTCACCATTGTTATAAAATACTAATTCTTGATTTCCTTTACGTGCTTTCAAAATCGGTGTATTCATGAATCCGATAAAACCAGGAATTTCCAATAACGATCCCCATTCACATTCAAACATATTAATACCCAATCCCTTGATATGGGATCCATCATCATCTTGATCTGTCATAAAAAGCACCTTACCATATCTCAAATTTTTATGGGCGTCTTGCAAATCTTTGTATTTGCGCCCTGATTCTAAACCAAGGATTTTCTTTATTTCCGCGATTTCTTTGTTCTCCGATATTTTCTTGGTGTTCTCTCCACGAACATTGAGGATTTTTCCCTTCATCGGATAAACACCAATACTATTTCTGTCTTCCGACGATAAACCAGAAACAATACCTGCTTTGGCTGAATCACCCTCACACAATATAATCGTACATTGTGCTGATTTATCTGTTCCCGCCCAATTCGCATCGATTAATTTCGGAATACCGCGAATCGTTTTTGTTTTTGAACCGTCTGTTTTCTTTGCTGCTTTGTTTTCCTTGATCTCTGTTAATGCGCATGCTGCATCCATCACTCCCATCTTGGCGATTTTCTCAATGAATTTATCACTTACCGTACAAGTGGAACCGAATTTAGAGGACGGTGTATTCATAAAATCCTTGGTTTGACTGTCGAATGCAGGATTTTCAATATCGCATCGTAAAAACAGTATGAGCTGTTCTTTGATACTATTTGGATTAACTGTAATTTTTTTCTTTTTTTCGATAAACGCGCATAATTTACGTGTGATTTGATTCAAAATATATTCAACGTGTTTACCACCTTTTGACGTATAAATGCCATTCACAAATGAAACCTGGATAAACTCATGGGTTGGAGAAAGTGCAACTGCGTATTCCCACCGTGCGTTTGTTTCATTTTCTTCATAAACACGCGGTGCGTCTTGTTTGCTTCCAATATACATGTCAATATATTGTTGGAAATTTTTCACTGGAATTGGTTGCGAATTGTATTTGATTTTCATGGTTTTATCGGTTACTGCTGCAATATCATAAACACGTTTCCTTAATAGCGCTACCATGTCAGGATCTAAGTTTTGCTTTCCGTTCAACCCTAACCCTAAACGTTGATAATCTGGTTTAAAAGTGATTTTTGTATATGGTTTATTTTTGCATTTAGTAATAACAGGCGGACAAATTTCGTCGAGATTGTTGCGAAATGTTTGACAATATTTTAATCCACGGACGTGATCTACTGTTTCAATCGACCCAATAGACGACCAAATTAAGACTAATTTAAACCCGAAACCATTTTTACCACCAACGATCTTTTTTTCTGTTTTATCATAATTAGTAGACGTGCGTAAATGACCGAAAATCATCTCCGGAATCCAAATGTTATATTCTGGATGTTTTTCCACATCGATACCATTCCCATCATTAAACATGGTTATGGTTCCGTCGTCGTCGATTTGAATGTCAATGTTGGATACTTCAATTGCATTGGGTATTTTGGAATCGACAGCTTGTTTCATGCGAATAACATGATCTCGACAATTGACAATGCCTTCATCGAATAATTTGTATAATCCAGGAATATAACGAATATTTTTTTGAATGATTTTGTCGTTTGTTTCAGAAAGAATCCATGCATCTGTATCGACTTCTTCAATCGAACCGATGTACGTATCAGGATTATCTAAGATGTGTTGTTTGTCTGTCTTTTTTTGGTATTTTTGTGAAAGATCTATTGATGTAGTTGTCATGATTTCTTGTATTGATAATAGTTGGTTTTATTATGTAAGTTGATTTTAGTTAGATTTTATAATATATAAATAACCTATCAACCAATAACTTATTTTCAATTTTATTTTTAATTTGTTTTTATACCTTTTATCATATAAACGCGTATATATGAAAAATAATTATTAGAATAATATATATATAATACAATGAAAAATATTATTCTAATTCTTTCTTCTATTATTCGACCAATTATTTCTTTAGCACAGATTACACCACAGATTACACCACAGATTACACCACAGATTACACCACAGATTACACCACAGATTACACCACAGATTACACCAAAAATATGTATTAATTGTAAATATTTTATATCAGATAATCGTAACGGTATATTTGGTAAATGTTCGTTTTTTCCAACGAGTAAAGGCAAACTAAATTTGTTAGTTACCGGTACTAATAGAGATGAATACTATTATTGCTCTACAGCACGAAGTTCAAATGATATGTGTGGTGAAGAAGGAAAATATTACAAAAAAGAAGATAGTTAAAATGTGTAAATGAGAAAAAGGTTAAAATTTATAATTCTCCTTCGATCACGGCAATGCATTCTTCCATTGGGAGTCCTTTTTCAAAGGCTACAACTAATCTTTGATATTCTTCCTTGTATTGATCTAAAATTTCCCATGCAGTAAGTGCGGTCCAACGAATATGATTTTGAATCTGGTCTGAAGTAAGAGTAGGTCCAACAGAATTAATCAATTCATTTAGTAAATTAACATCGCCTGGATTGCTTCCACTTGCTACACCAAAATCAATACATTCTGCAACAGAACCAGCTAGACATACTATTGAAATTCTTGCAATATCGATTTGTCTAAAGCGTTTCTCTTGAACTTTACCTGTACCACTTATATCACTTACATCACCTGGTCTTAGTTGAAAAAACTCGACTGTATTACTGGGTTTGCCTTGTATAAATGTAGCAACAGGTAATCCGCATATATATCCTGTTAAAAATTTTCCGGCGTTCTTTCTAACATGTCTTTTTCTAGCTTCTTCATTTGTAACTAATTTACATCTATACAATGCTTCACCAATAAGTCCAGGAGCTATACTACCAATACCTACAAGTAAAACTGGAAATAAGGCGGATGAATAACCTAATAAAAAACCTAATTCACCACCAACAGCGTTTGCACTTAAACCACATATAGTACCAATGGCAACAGCTACACCCAAAACATTTTGATAAGCAAACCCAACATCATCAAGTTTAAGATTTACGGGTCCAATACTAGTTTTAGCTTTTAACTGATAATTACTAACCATAAACCGTGAATCCTCAAAATTTTTTGAATTCCATTTTGATATTATGTTGTTTGATTTTATTCTCTCCAACTCGGATGTCATACGAATAGCATCGCCTGTATTTAAATAACCTAGTTTTGATCGAATTGTATTTGCTGATAATTCTGTATAATTTTCTTTTGCATTTTGCAACGTTTTTGATGCTGTTTTTGGTGTTTGTCTTGGTCTTGGTCTTGTTATTGGTATAAGCTTATTTATCATTTCTTCAGAAACTCCTTTAACTCTTGCTTCTTCTCTCAATGCTATTTCAATTTCTGATGCTTCTTGTCTAAGTTTTGCTGCTTCTTCTTTAAAACGATCAACTCTACTATTTTCATTTTTATCATTGTGTTGAGTAAATAACAAACTTTTAGAAAATTCACGTGTGGGTAAGATTTGTGTATTTATAAATGCTACGCTTGTCGATAAAAAAGATAATACTATGCATATATTATATATCATTTGTTAAAAATCAAGCTATACGTTTAAATCATTTTATACCGCATTTAGTAAAAATAATATCATTCTATTATATATAATAGTTTAACAAAAAATGAACTGGTTTTTTACTATTTACATTGCCATCCTTTTCTTCATTTTAACACCAAGTGTTCTTCTTAGATTACCTCCAAAGGGTAACAAATACGTTGTTGCTTTAGTTCATGCTATTGTATTTGCTGTCATATTTCATTTTACCTTCAAATTTGTATGGGAGAGATCTGTAGGCATTCCAACAAACATGAAAATAAACAGAGAAATAAGACATGAACGACGTGAGCAACATCCACAACATCAACAACAATAAATGCATATGCAATCAAATTATTAAATGACAAAAACGAATAAAAATTATATGTAAAATATATAATTTTTAAAGATCTACATATGTATATATTATGCAATACTACAATAGAGATAAAGAAAATATACAAAAATACAATATATATTCGCAAAAATTTAAATCAAATAGTGATATTGTAAAATATATTTATAATAATTATAGTTTTACTTATAATAATGAAGGCAAAGAACCTGGAAGATCAAAAAGCTGTATTCGATTTTATGGTGATGCAAATTCTAGATTGAATCATGGTAAATGTGAAAATGGTAATGAAAACAAAAACTTATTAAACAACAATAAGAATGAATCTAGTGCTATGCGATATGCAAATAGAATCACTACAAAAGGTTTAGGTACGAATATTCAGTTTGGTAATGAATATATAAATCGTGTTCCTTTAACTAGTTATTTAGGAACAACGGAAGGACAACCTGGTGGTAGTGGGGCTCCAATTCGAAATAAATTTTAGGTTGGTTCGGTTGGTTCTATTTATTTATATAAATTCAAAAAGAGTAACCGAATATTAAATTTATTTTCTTTTTCTATTTTATAGATATGACAAGATATAGTAAAAACGCACACGGACATTATGTTATTAAAGGTAAGACATATGAAAGATTAATGGGATCTCGTGCTGAAGTTTGGCACGGTACTGCGTATAAAACAAGTGGTGAACTTTGCAAACATCACCTAATGCAAAATAAACACGGTCGTATTGTCTCCAAAGCAAAGCACGAAACTGCCAAGAGAGAAAAAAGATTATTAAAAGCTGGTTATGGTACAAAGAAGGGAAAATTCGGTTATGTTAAAGTAGGAACCAAGCACCACCGTCGTCATCACAAGAGTAGTAAGAAACACTCCAGAAGAAGACATTAAATTAAATGAGTTCATATAGTTAGGTTTTAATTTTTTACAATAATTACGCGTGGGAATTATTGTAAAAATATACGGAATTTATGGATGACTATAAGTAATAGTATGTGTAACGTTTGTATACTTTGATGAAAAATCGCTTACTGTTGGTAATACAAAAATGTCATTAGCATGAGTGTGTGATGATTTAATAGCATCGTTTTTGCTATTACCACTAGCAGTTGCGCTGAATGTAGAACTACCTGTAACAACATTACCAGCCAAGTCTCTACCACTTGATGTTACTGTATATGTTGCTGCTACTGTTGTTGTTGGTGATGGTAGTGTTGGTGTATAAGGTGGATTGTATGTAATATTAACTGTATAACTATTGTTATATCCATTATTAGTAATGTTAGTATAAAAATAATTGGCTACATATTCATTACTACCCCAATTTAAAGTTACATTATTTGGAGAATTACGTGCTATATACATAAAAGCATCATCACCAATACTACTAACACTATTACCTATACTAATTGTTGTCAAATTATAGTTTCCATAAAATGCAAACTCACTAATAGATGTAACAGTATCAGGTATTGTTACTGAATTTAAATTACAATCAGAAAAAGCACTATCTCCAATAGAGAGAACACTATCAGGTATTGTAATATACTGCAATTGTTCGCATGCTTGAAACGCATTTTCAATTATTGTAGTAACATTTTTTCCTAAAATTACTTTTTCAAAATAATTATTAAATGGTAGACCTGGTGGTTCTTGATTTTCTGGATCTTGTATAAGTGGATTCATCCAATAAAAACTAATATTAAGGTTTTCACTATTATTTGAATATGTATAATAAGGATTTGTGTTACTATTATAGGGAAAATTATTATCTAAATTATATACATTCGAATTGATGTCTTCGACTGTGTCATAACCATAAAACGCGTATTCGGGAGTAAAAATAAGATATGTTGTATTTGGATCATACCTAGAATCACCCATTTTATTTTATACATTATCCCTAGATTTTTTTTCTAAATTAACCATTTTTGTCAATAACAACCTTTTTCGCAATGTTTCGAATTATTTTTTCTTTGTTTTTCTCTCCATTTCCTGACACACCACCCATGGTTTCCATGATAATTTGATTGTATTCATCCGATTTTTTAGAATCTGGCTTCAAATAATCTGGGTATTTTTTTTCAAATTCAGGCAGTAACCCCAAATTCTTTGAAACAATGCTACTAATCACGCTTTTTATACGCATTTTGTCATCTTGTTCTTTCTGCCATTCATCTTCATCTTTTACATACATAATTTCCCGCTTTATATCACTACAATGAAGCGGTCGTTTCTTCACATCTAACGCATTTAATGATTTAATGATAATATTCGAAATACCCTCAACGTAACCTAATTTTCCAATGCTTTCCAGATCAGATAATTGTAATTTTATATTATCGATAAACTCGGATAAATTCATAGCATCTTTGCATGTTTCGTTCAAAAAAACCTGTAGATTAAACGTTTTATTATTGCAATTGTTTTGGTTGATTGTATTATTACTATTATTATTTGTACCATTTTTAATGATTTCTAATAATTCAGCATTTTGTTTTAGTAATGTCATAAAAAGTTCTTTGTCGCATATATCCGATTTTTCTTTGACGTCATTATTAGTTTGAATGTTATCTTGATTCGAATCTTGATTCTGATGTTCTAGATTACATTTTTTTTGATGACGCCATAATCCACTTCTATCATAATAATCTTTATTACATTTTTCACAAACAAATAATTTATGTATTTTTTCGTTTTTTGTTGCTAAACTGTTGCTATCTGTTGCTAATTTATGTTTTGCAGTCAATATATGTCTACTATAATCAGTTTTTTTACATGTAACAAAGGTACATTTTTCGCATATATATTTTTTTTCGTTTTTTGTAGTTTTTTCGGTTGCGTACATTTATATAAACTAGCAACATAAAAAAACACTAAATTCAAACGCTCCAATTTTCGGAAAAATTATCGTAACAAAATGAAAATCAAAATTTTGGTAACCACTGCATAATTTTCATTTATGGTAACAAAACGTTTTTTTCACAAAAGTTTTTTTTAATTTTCAATTTTGGACATTTATTTTTGTCCATTTTTAAATTTTCAAAAAACTTTTACAAGATTTTTCTTACTTTTTTGAGAGAGAATACCCCATTCCATTTATAACTTGATAAAATATGATTTGTCAATTTATAATATTTTTTTATTACCATATATGTAGTAGTATTTATTGATTTGTATCTATTGTTATAAAAAAGTCATATTAGAATATTCTTTCAAATATCGTTTTGAACATGTTTCTACTAATAATCCATTAGCATAAATACCATAATTACCATAATAATTTTCATTTTCCAAAGCAATATGATAAATATTAGTTTTTTGCTCTTTTTCATACGGTTTGGACCTTTCATCAACACATGCAGGAAGACGGTATTTATTATCTGTGACAAATATTTTAGTTAATATTTGAGTTGTTTTCTCTCTTTCATCATTTTTGAATTCATCTACGAGAATAGAATGAGAGCCTGTAATGATTAAATCCTCAAATACTTCAGGATATTCAGTTTGACTGCATACATACAATTTATCTTTGATTCGTTCTTCGCAAATAGGATTTATGAATTCACTCGTTCCAATCATATCGACCGGAACATGGTCGTGTTTTAATGTTTTGATTAAATCTCCTTTTCTTAGATTTTGAATAGGAACGTATCCATGAATAGTAAGTATTTTGGAATTTTCTTTGAAACATGGTGGCTCTGATGCTGGTTCAATAAGAATTGCAATATTTTCAATAATTGGATTATTCCAACCATTTGAAGTTTTATAAGTCAAGACATTACTATTACTAATGTTATTTTTAAATAACTGATATTCAGTTGCATTAAGTTGACTTGACAGCGAAGGCATTGTTGCGCTAGATATATTTGTCCCACCAAAAGTAAATAACATATTTTGAAATATATAATCTGCACCGGATTCGTAGTCATACACTACGACATTTGTTGTTGGGTTATTTAAACTATACATATTAGAAATGAAATTTGTAGCATTTACAACCATGTAACCGTTGAATTGTATAGTTTCATTATAAATTATTTGTATAGAATATCTTGTACTAGGTGCATTTCCATTTCCAGAAAATGGAGAATTTCCTGGATTGTATGTTAAATTCGAATCAACTGAAAATAATAAAGGAACACTCGCAAATTGAGTAACCGTCCAATTCATGGGATGAGTAATATCATTTTGCAAGCCGGAGTTATTAAAATTTGTTGCATTATAAAACATACTATTCATTTGTGTAACTCTTGAAGTATTCCAACTACCAATATTTTGATTGAATGCGGATGCACCTTGAAACATACTAGTCATATTTGTAACTAGTGAAGTATTCCAACTATTTCCTGAAGTATCTAAAGATACACCTCCATTATTGAATACTACTGCACCATAAAACATATTACTCATATTTGTAACTTTGGAAGTATTCCAACTACCAATGTTTTGATTGAATGCGGTTGCATCGTAAAACATATTACTCATATTTGTAACTTTGGAAGTATTCCAACTACCAATATTTTGATTGAATGCGGATGCACCTTGAAACATACTAGTCATATTTGTAACTAGTGAAGTATTCCAACTATTTCCTGAAGTATCTAAAGATACACCTCCATTATTGAATACTACTGCACCATAAAACATACTACTCATATTTGTAACTTTGGAAGTATTCCAACTACCAATATTTTGATTGAATGCGGATGCACCTTGAAACATAGTATTCATAAGTGTAACTCCTGAAGTATCCCAACTACCAATGTTTTGATTGAATACTACTGCACCATAAAACATACTACTCATATTTGTAACTTTGGAAGTATTCCAACTACCAATATTTTGATTGAATGCGGATGCACCTTGAAACATAGTATTCATAAGTGTAACTCCTGAAGTATCCCAACTACCAATGTTTTGATTGAATACCGATGCACCACTAAACATACCGTTCATTTTTTTAACTTGTGAAGTATTCCAACTAACAATGTTTTGATTGAATACCGATGCACCAAAAAACATACTGTCCATTTCTGTAACTTTGGAAGTATTCCAACTACCAATGTTTTGATTGAATGTCCTTGCACCAAAAAACATACCGTTCATTTGTGTAACTTGTGAAGTATTCCAACTATTTCCTGAAGTATCTAAAGATACACCACCATTATTGAATACATACGCAAATGCAAACATATTTCTCATATCTGTAACTCTTGAAGTATTCCAACTACCAATATTTTGATTGAATACGAATGCATTTCTAAACATACCATTCATATTTGTAACTAGTGAAGTATTCCAACTATTACCTGATGTATCTAAAGATACACCTCCATTATTGAATACTATTGAATTACCAAACATACCACTCATATTTGTAACTTTGGAAGTATTCCAACTACCAATGTTTTGATTGAATGTCCTTGCATCAAAAAACATACTACTCATATCTGTAACTCTTGAAGTATCCCAACTACCAATGTTTTGATTAAATACCGATGCACTATTAAACATACTACTCATATTTGTAACTGCGGAAGTATTCCAACTACCAATGTTTTGATTAAATACCGATGCATTTTGAAACATACTACTCATATTTGTAACTGCGGAAGTACTAGGTAAACTGGTTGGTACGGATGTCAACCTAGTACATCCATTAAAAGCATTTGTCAAATTAGTCAACCCAATTTCACCAAAACTTCCACATGAAATTAATAACTTGTTTGAATTAGTTGTAGCCAGAGTTTGATCTAACCTAGTAATCGCCCCTGATATTTTGGATATTTGGATCGTATATTGTCCTGCAGGATTATTTGAGTATGTATGTGTAAAACTACCGTCTAAAGGAGTTCCATCACCCCAATTAACCTGTATAGTTGCACCAACATCTTGAGAAATTGGTAATCTTAAATTGTAATTTATTCCAACATTACTTAAATCATATGTCAAAGTTAAAGACAAAGACATTATATATATGTATATCTAAAATATACCTAAAATATACCTAAATCAAATTACATGATCCTCATTCTCTCCTACAATAATATATTTTATCTATCAATAACATATAGACATTATGTTATTGATTTTAGACAATTCTGCAAAAAAAGACGATCCATTGTCTTTTACAACAAAAATAATAAAAACATTAAAAAAATATAAAATACCTTACAAAGCTGTAAATAAAATTCAAAATATAAATGATATCGAAAATAAAATCAAAGGAATTATTATTACAGGTAGTTCATTGAAATTAACAAAAAAAGAGCATTTCGAAAAGTTCTCTTTTATCATATATTATTTGAATAAATTGCATGTTCCTGTTTATGGCATTTGCTTTGGATGTCAATTTTTAAATGTCATATACGGAGGTACATTAAAAGACAATATAAAATACATTTGCAAAGATATGGATTTTACAAATTATGATCCCACATGCCCGTTACTCAAAAATATCACAACAACTAATTTCAGGTATTGTTTTTCAGATATTGTAATTCCTAATAAAAACACAGGGGTTCGTGTTTTTGCTTCTATTGTGGTAAACAACAAAAATTTAGATTGCGGGTTTGAATTTGAAAAAAACAGAGTATATGGATCTTTGTTCCACCCAGAATACTATGACAATACGCAAATTGTATTTAAGAATTTTTATGAAATATGCAAAAAATGGTAGTGTGTCTGTGTGTGTGTGTGTGTGTGTGTGTAAAACTACCATTAGTTTTCGGTGTACCATTCGGTCGAAATAAAATTATCAAAAACAATGTAGTTGGAGAGAGAGAATTTCAAATATTCCTCAAAATATCGTTTGTTTACAACAATGTGTTTTATATTGTGTTCTGATTCTTGCACCTCTTCTTGGTCACCTTCATCATCTAATGTAAATTCGTATTCGTTATTATATTCTTTCTCTCCATCACTACTTTCATTAGTAGTTTTTGACTTACTGTTTAGCGTTGAAACATAAACCGCGTAAAAATAATATGCGTCAGAAAAATCAATAATCACGTCTTTATTTTGTTTTTTATATTGCAACTTCAACAACTTTAATGCGTTATCAATATCTTTGTTTTTATTCCACAAGACAGATTGAATGTTCGGAATGAATTTATTGTCCAGTATTTTAATGCTAGGATAAAAATGACGCAATATTTTAATGATTTCATTTTCATTAAATGTAGAAAGTGACATAATAGTCGTAGGAATGTCACTATTATTCGTTTTACACCAATATTTAAACAACGACAAAATTTCACCAATTTCCAATTCATTTGTAAACTCGTTTTTACTAATAGTATTCAATTCCATTATCATGTTTGTAGTAGTATCATATGTATTTAACAAATAATAATCTGTTGGCGAACATAATGGGGATGCAAGTTGGAGAGAACTATTGACATTTCCATCTGTCACTATTAAATCATTAAATTCAATATCATAAGTGATAGTATCATCCCAAAATTTGATAAATTCACTAACAACCGGTAAATATTTACTAGTAACGTCATAAAAACTATCATTATGTTCGTCGTATTCAAACCGTTCTTTTAGTATATTTTTAATGGTATTGTAAAAAATAATATTGGGCATTCCCATATTAGACAAGAACTTTTTCCAAATAAAATGCATGTTTTTCCATGTGATTGAATAATTCATTTTTTTTGTATTCATATTCACATGAACTGAATTATCTATTTTAACATTAGACAATTGCTCAATATATTGATCACAAAAAGCATCTATAATCGTTTTTGGTGTATTCATTTTAAGAAACAACACACGGTTTTTCAATTCATCTTCTATTTTGGTTTCCAAAAAATGATCAGAATTCGTGAAACGTGTAGAATAATGACATGCCACACACAACAAATCCAACCCGAGTTTTCTCACTATTTCTTGAATAAATTCAATTGATATTGTGTCCAGTGTGTTTATCAAACGATAATTTTCATATTCATTGTTTTCATGATATCTGGTAATAAAATTGCCATTTACATTGTTTAATCCTAAGAATACCGATGCCAAATAATCAATTTCATTGAGTAGTTTCTTTGTTGTAGGATTCGTCAAATATAGGTTGCTGTTTTTTTTCTTTAAAATATTATCACCTAGAATAGTCAAAAAGTACTTTGTTTCGTTTTTCGTTTTGAAAATAGCCGGAGACAAAAATTTCAATATACGCTGAATAGTATATGTTTCTGGAATGGATTTTAACAGATTTCTCTCTTTAATGAGTTTGATAACATTTGTTTTTGTTTTATATTTCCATTGAATTAGGATATCATCTTTAGAAATACCAGTTAGTAAATTATACAAAATATCATCCTCTTTTATTTTCGAGTAATGTTTGTTATCATATTCAAAAAAAGTATTATTGAGAGAATAATAGAAATACTTGTGTTTTTTGAGAAAAACCTGGATAAACGTTTTTTGTTCACTGTTTAATAGAGCAGTGCGTGATTGACGTTTCTCATAATTTTCAGCATCTTGTTCCAATATAACAGGCAAATTTTCTATATGCAAGTTTAACCGATGTAAAACATATGGGTAATTTTTGTATTTGATATACAAATCTTCGATTATTTTAACATAATCATTGGTTGATTCAACGACAATGACAGTTGTGCTAGTGGGTTGTGTTACCTCTGTGTTGTTTGTTGTTATTGGTGTAATGGATTCTGTATTTTCAAACTTCATAAATATATATAAATTCGCAAATATATATTTATAATGTTTTTTAAGTATATAGTATTTTATTTTATTGATAGCCCTATAATTATGAAAAATAAAACCCGGAAATCCCAAACAACCAAGAAAGTCAATATTCGATATTTGCCCTATCGATTAACAAAGAAGGATCGAGAGAAACAAATTGGTATGTTGAAAAAATCGCAGAAAATGTATAAAAAACACCGATATTATACGAGGCAAAAATTATCATCTTATCAATCCAAAAAATCAAAACATATTTTAAACGCTGAAAAAATATATGGTCTAGAAACCATCCAACCAAACAAGGAATTGGCGGAAAAAACAAAATGTTCCGTGGATGCTTTAGAAAAAATCGTCAGCAAAGGAGAAGGTGCGTATTTTTCGTCTGGATCAAGACCAAATCAAACAGGACAATCCTGGGGTATAGCTCGTTTAGCAAGTGCGGTAACCGGTGGAAAAGCATCATTAATCGATTATTCTATTTTGAAAACGGGATGTCGTTCCAATAGCAAAGCATTGAGGTTGGCGAACAAAAATAAGCGAATGTGGATGAAACAAATGGGAAGAAGAATGCCAAAGGTGCGAGTATAATAATAAAATTATAAAATAATTTAAAAATGTTACATTTTAAATACATATAAAACACATAAATAATATGAAGAAGTGTATTTTTTGTTGTGTATTCAACCAAGAAAAATATGTAGATATGTTTTATCTTCTTTTAGAAAGCATATTTATCTATGGAAATGTAGACGACAATACTCATATACTAGTTTATACCTCAACAAATTTTATGAATATAATAAAACAAAGTAATTTGTTTGATGATGAAAAAGTGAAATTTGAAATAAATGATAGTTATGATAATGTTGATAAAGCATGTAAAGCAAGATTAGATTTATTTAACTTTAAATCTATATCAATGTACGAGAAAATACTTTATCTGGATACGGATATTTTGATAAAAGATGATATTAATAAGGTATTTGATGTTTGTAAAGAAGATCTTTTATATGTATTAGAAGAAGGCACAATTGATTATGTTGAAGCTGATTACTGGGGTAATATACTTTTTGGTGATAAAATAAATAATTATAATGATAAAACAGCATTCACTAGTGGTATATTGTTATTTAATAATTGTGAAAAAATGAAAGGATTATTTTGTAAAATCAATGAAGATATTATAGAAAGACCGCATTATTTTAGCTGTTATGATCAACCATACATAATATATAATGCTTTCAAATATAATTTACATAATAATAAAGTTCTTAAATTACTAGCTGTTAATAATGATACTAATATTCATAGTGATAAAGTCATACATCATTTTCCTGGTGTCCCCGGTTATTATCAACGTAAAATAGATAAAATGACTAAGTTTTTGAATAATATGAAAGATTATAATTATAAATACATAATACAAATTGGTTCTCATATTGGTAACACTCCAAATGATTTTTTATACAATAATATAAATCCAAATTTTAAATATATAATGATTGAACCAGTGCCATATTTATTTAATAAATTAAAAGAGAATTATAAATTATATAACAATATAACTTTTTTAAATATAGCAATTAGTAATCATGACGGTTTTATAGATTTGTATATTCCATCAGAAAAAAACGATTTTACTAAATTAGTATATTATACAAACCAATTAGCTAGTACAAACAAAGAACATATTACAACCTTTGTTCCTGAATGTATAGTAGATAAAATAAATATTGAATGTAAAACATTAAATACAATAATAAAAGATTACAATATAAAAGAAATTGAATATTTGTATTCTGATACAGAAGGTCATGATTATGATATTTTAATGAATTTAGACTTATCATTAATTAGACCCAAAAATATTATTTTTGAAAATAAACATATGGATGGTCCAAAACACTCATTAGATATTAACAATGCTCCGAGATATTTTAATTTATTAGATAATTTCAAAAAATATGGATATGATATTAATTATCAAACATCAGAAGATACGCACATTAAACTTTTTAAAACGATTAATATAGAAGATGATATATGGACCTGTTCAGATAAAATGAGATATGACATTTATTATTTTTTCAAAGATAAAACTGATTTTAAAATAGCAGAAATAGGTTCTCATAAAGGGTATTCTACAAAGGTATTATCAAAAATTTTTTCAAAAGTATATGCAGTTGATAATAGTATTGAATGGACTAATTTTAATAAGAATTTTAATAAAGATGCTACAAACATAGAATATGTAATGTTGGATATATATAAAGATAGTTGGGATATATTACCTCAGGATATTGAAGTATCATTTATTGATGCTGACCATAGTTATAATGGTTGTAAAAGTGATATATTTAATTCGATAAAAAGATTAACAAACTTAAAATATATTATTTTTGATGATTATGGAGTATGGGATGGAGTTAAACAAATTGTGGATGAGTTAATGGAAAATAAAATCTTAAAATTTGAAAAGTTTATTGGAATTAATAATGTTCCGGGACCAAATGGAATTGTTGAAAATGTAAATGAAGGAATCATTTGTAGTATAAATGAATTTATAAAAAATAATAATTTAGAAAATAAAACATATACTTGGGAAAATTCGTATATAAAATTTTTAGACAATTTTAGAATGGATGCTTTTGGAGAAGGACAATATAAATTTGTAGATAAACAAAATATTATAGCATATTTTGGTGGTAGAGAGCATAATATAACGTTTAACGATGATTATACAGAATTTTCATCGATTAGAAAAGATGATTCACAAGTTGTTACTGGGAAAGTAACCAACTAAGTTGTTATGATACACGATACATGATTATTATAAAATATGATAATCATATATTTTTATACATTTGTACGCTTATTATTCATAAATACATATGTAATTTTTTTAGTAGTTTTTGTTTTTTTGTTTTTACTTTTATATTTAGGTTTGCTCTTTAGGATTCTAGTTTTTTTTTTCTTATATTGTTTATGTTTTTTATTTGTTTTTTGTCTTTTACCTCCATATTCACTTCTACATTTTTTATTTGGTGGTTGATTAACATCATCATCAGGATCACAATCAATTTGTCCCAAATAGTGATCGTATGAAGTAGTTTTATTTGATAAAAACATTTTATTAATCTCTGATTTGTAATATTGTTTAATCTTTTCTATAATTTTAGGATAAGCATCCGCTGAAATATAACAGTCTCGATAATCATCCCTACCACATTTTTCGTAATCTGCTATTTCAACAAATTTAGCATCATAATTATTATCCTTATCATAGAAAACTGTAGTTAGATTTTCTGTTTCATTTTCTCCAAAAAATTGTTCCATTTCTACGTAGTTATTATCATTATCATAAACATGTATTAAATCTTCTAATATTTTATTTGGTTCTAATTCTATTCTATAAAGAATATTGAATAATATACCTAGTTTTTCCTGATTTTCTTTATTATTTATATTTGATTCATAAAAATTTAATATCTTACGAGATTCATGTGAAATTATTATATCAACATCTTTTATAACAAATTGAATTATGTCTGTAATATTTTTATTTATTAAAGAATTATTCATAGGTAAATTTGTTAATGAATAAAAACAATTGTTACCATATAAATGTAAATCTTTTTCAAATCCTAATTTTGAATAAGATATGAAACCTGGGATATTAGTGTATCCAGATAATAATTCCAATACTGCAATCTGTGGAAATGATTTATTTGATTTTATAACAAACAAATAAGCCCCCATTAATAACTGGCCTTTTATAGTAGGACATGTGGTATTATCATTACTACTACAAATTAAAAAAACACTGTAAACATTATTATAATTTATTTCTTTATTATTAAAATAATTGGAGAATGACCAGTTTGGTGCTTTTTTACATTCACCTTTTTCTACAACTATAAAACCACCAACATTTTTACTTTTACGGGATTGATAATCATATATATCTGATTCAAAGATAATGCTATCCTTCTTATAAACAGCAAATAAAACATCAAAAGTTGATTTAGTGAATATAGAGTTTATAGTGTGTATTATATAGCCTTGTGATAAATTTTGACATCTGCTTGTAAAAATTTTTGTAAAAGAATCTTTAATTAAACTTTCATTTATACTTAAATTTGCTGAATATTTTTTATAGTCATTCCACCAATTCATAAATTGTTCATAATTTAATAACTCATAATCGCCTAAAGCTGTTTTAATTGGTTGTATCCCATTCAGTGGAAAATTTACATATGACTCTATTAAGGACCTAGTAAAAAAAGTCTTACTATTTGTATTCATGTAAAAATGAGATTTATATTTACAATAGACTTAGATTTAAATTTCTCTGAACACTGCGTTTAATTTCGTAAAATATTAATAAAACAGACAAGGATTTAAAGATTATCGATTAAATTATTCATACAAATAATAATTTAATAAAAATGGCCATGTTTTCTCAGCAACAACAACATCAACAGCAATACCAACATAATATAACAGAAAATAATGTTTTAACAATTAAAACAGTACAAATTGCACCTTTTCGTACGTTAATGACAGCGTTGAAGGATATTTTATTGGAAACTAATATTTCTTTTCAACCAGATGGTATTCGCATTATTAATATGGATAAATCGCATACTATTTTAGCTCATTTGTTTTTGGCTTCCGAGAATTTCGAGTTTTATGAGTGCAAAAAACAGAAAATTATCATTGGTGTAAATATGTTTCATTTGTTCAAATTAATCAACTCAATCGACAATGATGATACTTTAACGATTTACATTGAAAATGGTGATTATGTGGATGGTATCGTTTCTCATTTAGCATTAAAATTTGAGAATAGCGATATTAAACAATGTAAAACACAGAAATTGAGATTAATCGAACCAGAACCAGAGGAGTTGGAATATCCAGACGTGAAATTTTCATCGATTATTAATTTACCATCGGTTGATTTCCAAAAAATTATTCGTGATTTATCATGTATTTCAGATAAATTAGAAATAAAATCTGTAGGAAATGAATTAATATTTAAATGCTCGGGACAATTCGCCTCAGCCGAAATTCACAGAGCTGAATCGGATGGTAGTATGGGATTTGTTTTGAAACAGGATTCATCCAAGGTGATTCAAGGTGAATTTTCACTGAAAAACCTGGGTTATTTTATCAAATGCACCAATTTATGTTCTCAAATAGAAGTGTTTTTAGAGAATGATTTACCGTTGGTTGTTAAATATAATGTAGCATCCTTGGGAGAAATTAAATTGTGTTTAGCACCTCTTCCATCTTCTTAATTTACGGTTTCTACAAATACGAGTTTATTTACATAATTGTAATAATTAGATAAATAAAGAATAAAAATATAACATTTTATTATATATATTGATATTTATATATAATGAAACAGTCAAATTATATTGGAATCAATAACAATCGGTGTGCTACAACTGTATGTCGAGGCCCTGCAGGTGCAGATGGTAAGCAAGGTCCTATAGGTCCAGCAGGAACACCAGGTCAAAGAGGAGCAACTGGAGCAACCGGAGCAACGGGAGCAACGGGTGAAACAGGTGCAACTGGAGCAACAGGACCAACAGGTGCAACTGGTGCAACAGGAGCAACAGGTTCAACAGGACCAACAGGTGCAACTGGAGCAACAGGTGCAACTGGTCCAAAAGGTGATTCAGGTGGTCCAATCGGTCCAGCAGGCCCTACGGGTGAAACAGGACCAACAGGTGCAACTGGAGCAACCGGAGCAACAGGTGAAACAGGTGCAACAGGACCAACAGGAGCAACAGGTTCAACAGGAGCAACAGGTTCAACAGGACCAACAGGTGCAACTGGAGCAACAGGTGCAACTGGTCCAAAAGGTGATTCAGGTGGTCCAATAGGTCCTACAGGTCCTACGGGTGAAACAGGACCAACAGGTGCAACTGGAGCAACCGGAGCAACAGGTGAAACAGGTGCAACAGGACCAACAGGTTCAACAGGACCAACAGGTGCAACTGGACCAACAGGTGCAACAGGTTCAACTGGTCCTACTGGTAGTACAGGAGCAACTGGAACGACAGGTTCAACAGGTTCAACAGGACCAACGGGTGCAACAGGACCAACAGGTTCAACAGGTTCAACAGGACCAACGGGTGCAACAGGACCAACAGGAGAAACAAGTGCAACCGGAACAACAGGAGCAACAGGAGCAACAGGTGTAACAGGACCAACAGGACCAACAGGACCAACAGGAGCAACAGGAGCAACAGGTGCAACAGGTCCAACAGGAGCAACAGGAGCAACAGGAGCAACTGGAGCAACTGGAGCAACTGGTGCAACCGGACCAACCGGACCAACCGGACCAACACTTAATATAATTGGTACAGGAACCGGCTATGTTTTATTGACCAATCCAGGCGATACGGGAAATGTATATTATAATTCTATTTTAAGTGTAGGACTAAGTGGATCTACTGGATATTTGAGTGTTTCAGGAGATATTATCCCATCTACAGATAACACATATTCACTTGGATCGACTGGAAATAAATGGAAAGATTTACATGTAGGTCCTGGTAGTGTTTATATTGATAATGTTATATTAACAACTGTAACTCCACCAGGTGGTACAGGTACAACCGGTTTATATATCAACAACAATTTTCTTCCAACAACAAACGATAGTCTATCATTAGGTGCAACTGGATTAAGATGGAAAGAAATATTTATGGGTCCTGGTTCATTGAATATTTCAGGACCATCTGGTACTACAGGAGTCGCAACTTTAGGTTCCGATCAAAATAGTATTGCATATACACAATCAGGATTTGCAAGTCCATTTTTAAATGTTGGACCTGCTATTTCTAGCGATATTGGTGCGGTCGGTGGATGGCGTATATCATCAACCGGTACTGGATCAGGCTCAACCTTTATAGCAACAGATTTAGTCGCACAATTAAATTCACCAACTGGATACATAGGATTAACAGGACCAATATATTCATTAATATACGGAAGAACTGGAGCTACAGGTCCTACTGGAGCAACAGGACCTACTGGAGCAACTGGTGCAACAGGAACAACTGGAGCAACTGGTGTTACAGGACCTACGGGTGATACAGGTGATACTGGTCCTACGGGTGCAACAGGAGCAACAGGAAGAACAGGAACAACAGGTGCAACAGGACCTACGGGAGCAACAGGTGCAACTGGTTCGACAGGAGCAACAGGAGCAACTGGAGCAACTGGACATACAGGAGCAACAGGAGCAACGGGAGCAACAGGTTCAACCGGTGTAACAGGTCCTACTGGAGCAACAGGACCTACTGGAGCAACTGGTGTTACAGGACCTACGGGTGATACAGGTGATACTGGTCCTACGGGTGCAACAGGAGCAACAGGAAGAACAGGAACAACAGGTGCAACAGGACCTACAGGACCTACAGGAGCAACGGGCGCAACGGGTGCAACGGGTGCAACGGGCGCAACAGGAGCTACAGGAGCCACTGGTGTTACAGGACCTACTGGTGCAACTGGTGTTACAGGTCCAGGATTTAACTTGATATGTAACACATCTTATGGTACTGGATATTCAGGATCAATTTCAGGTGGATCATCAGGATATTTTATAGATGCATTTAACTTGGGTCCTGTAAATGTAAATAATGGTAATGCAAGCACAAAAATATTAGTATATGCGAACGTCCAATGTATGTCAACTTCTGAAGTAGAAAATATTTCAGCATCTATATTTAGAGGTAAAACAGCAATGTCAGGATACGGAGTAACCGGATTAAATCTAGCAAACGGAACAACTGGTGACGTTAGATTTCCACCATCCGGACATAATGATGTATCATATTTATTAACATCATTGTATACATATAGTACAACGGACACAGGTGGTGGTGCAAAAGGTCCAAATGCATTTACTATAGATATGCAAGTAATAGACCACTATTTTGGTTTAACAGGATATAACGGTACAGGTCCATGGTATTATGCTATTCGGATAAACACTGATGAACCGTCAACTTTATATGCAAACGCGCAATTTTATAGCATACAATTGACATAAATCCATAATCAACCCAAAAACCATTAAATAATACATTTCATTACAAACGTATTATTTTGCAAGATATACAAAGATATAAAATGATTATTTATTTGAAATCAGATTTTATTTTCATAATATAATCATTACATCCTTCAGGTATTATATCCATTTCATATCCTAAAGTCATAAGTTTTTTAAATACATCCGATTGTTTAAACTTATTTAATTGATATGTTTCAATGATAACTGTAGGTTTACATATTTTTATTAAATTTAAACAACCTTCAATCACTTCAATTTCCATATATTCTACATCGATTTTTATTAAACTTATATTTTCAAAATTAAAATAATCAACCGGAACAATATCTATTTTATAACTATCACATTTATCTTCTAAGCTGTTAATTATAGATATGCCTCCAAAATTTATATTATCGGATAAATTTATTGGTTTAATTTTTAAGGTTTTTATTTCATTTCCTACACCATAAGGGTATATTACTACCTTATCAGTCAAATTATTATCTAATATATTTTTAAATAATATATCACTATATATTGGTTCGAAAGTAAATATTTTACAATTATTTGATAAAACTTCACTCATCAATAACGTGGTTGTACCAATATTGCCACCTAAATCTATAATATTTGTATTTTCTATATAATTTTGTTGAATATATTGAAACATCCATTCTTCCCAATAAAGACCATCTCTTATAAATCTACCAATACAATTATCATTTTTTATGTAGTTTATAATTTTATTTCTTACATTATTTTTTTCAATATAGTTTTCATCTAAATAACCCATATTTTTTTTACACACAAAATTATTTTTTATTAAATGAAGCGGAGAAACCCTGATTTTCGCGCCATTTTTTTTTATTGCATCTAAATGAAAATGTCTATGTTCGCAATCCACCACTAACTCATTTTTAATTACATTGTTTAACACCATTGCATTATTTTTTATTGTAGTTTCTGTAAAATAAGATAAATTGTTTTGAAAATTACATTCATAATCACAATTAATAAATTTTTCAATTTTATAAATAGCGAATCCATTAAATGCGGAATAAACATCTAATAATTCATTTTCATTCAAGTTATCCAATTTTTCTTTAATATATTTTTTCATTGTGTTAGCCACATCAAACCAATTTTCCCAATGCTGACAACTTATAACATATTCATCCAAAGACAATGCCCAAATATCATAATAGTCGTCTCTATTAAAAGATACAGCATCCCATTCTTCATTTCTATGTAACATTTTTTCAATATTTTCAATGTTTATATTATCTGCACAGACGTCATCCATATCCATAAAAATCATATAATTAGACTTACTCATGTCTTCTTCACTTCTTATATGTTGTAATATCGTATTTCTTGCTTGACATATATTTTCACATGCATAGTGGGATTTATTATCACATTTCAATATCTCCATTTTATAATTCACAGTCATTTCATGTAAAATATCCAAAGAATCATCACTAGAATCATCGTATGCAATTATAATTTTATAGTCATTAAATAATTTGACAATATTATCTATATTTTTAAATACATCTTTCAAATATTTGCTGTTATTTTTAACACACCCGCAAATAAAAACATTACCGAATGAATTAGTATTATTAATAATCCTATCAAGTGTTGGGAAAAACGCCAACTCGTTCAATATTTTCTCCTTCTCCTTGCGAATAATGTCAATTCTCTCCGACCACCAATCCTCTTCTATCGCTCGTTTAATTGTTTCACATGATTTTTCGTAATCATTCAAATCCAATAAAACAAACGCACGATTATCAATATAATCCCCTATATTTGGACATCCCCAGTAAAAACACAAACATTCGCACAGTACAGGCTCCCATATTTTCTCCGTAGCATAATTGTATTCGCTGTTATTTTCAACACTAATACAATATTTATAGTTTTTGTATTTATTTTCGTTTTCCACTGTTCCTTTGTAATTCATAAAATTATGATAATTTTGTCTTCCATATACATCCACAAAATCAACAGAGACCGACTCCATATATCGAATAAATTCTATCCGTTTAATATGACCTTCATCAAAATTCTTCTCGCTAAGAATTGATATGACGCGATTTTTAAGTTGTATTTCTGGATACGACTTTTCCGGTATAGTATTCATCCACTGCACATTGTTCAAATATTTTTTATGACTATGTACATGCATGAATTTATTTTCATCTGGTTCAGCCCATTCACCCCATGTTTTCACACCCCATGGTTTGTTTTCATCATAAACCCATGGTTCCATTTGAAACACAATTGTTTTTTTAGGATCATAATAAGCACCATCAGGAGGCCTATTTACAATAACATAATAATCAATATCTTCCACACGATCCGTCCAAACCATGCGATAATTCTTCCAGCGAAACCGTAACCCTGGTTCACACATATTTGACCATTCCTTACATAATTGCTTCGAATCAGTCCAGTTACACAACATTTTAATTCGAATTGTCTCAGTTCCTCGTTTTTGTGACTCCAAATACTCTTCATATGCATGTTTCTTTATATAAACACCATCCCCTTCCTTAAAATAAATAGATGGTTGCAGTTTTATAATATCATCTTTAAAAAAACCCAAAGTATTAAAACCAACACATTCAGAATCTCCAATAGCAGTCAAAAATTTCTCTTCTAATGATCCATTTCGCATATATAAATCACAACCAATTACATCTAGTCCAGGGATAAATACAAAATCCGCTTTTATATTTTTATCATTTTCAACACTTACATCCGGTACCCCAGTAAAATCAATCGAATCAAATGTATTTTGAATATCAGAATCTATTTTTTTACCATTTTCATTCCAATCTGAAAATACAATTTGTGGTTGACATTCATATGAATGTAATATATTATTATCCAAAATTTTATTTAAATAATCAATTCCATGATTGATTCCATTTTTATCGATATATTCTAAAAGCTTTTTCGCCCCGACTTTATTGATTGAATATGCAAAAGTACCACCAATATACAAATCTTTATTTAAATCCTTCACATCAACCGATTCAGAAACCAGGTTATAAATATCATAATTTCTATTTTTTTCAAACATATGATAACCCAAAAACAACACTTCTCTCAATTCGAACTCATTATTTGTTTTTAATGTTTCAAGATGTTTCTTAAAATTAGAACACAACACAAAATCGTCTTCCATAATTACATAATATTCATGTTGCGAATCATTTACCAATCGTTTCCATAAATTATAATGGGATAAAGCACATCCTATTACACCTATTCTGCTTCCGAAATCATTGTTTTTAAACAAATGTTTTAATTCAGTAGTAGGTGACAATAACAACCCATCAACCGCTTTGACAAATTCGTAATCGTTACTAGATACACCAGAATCAACCAACATTTTTAGTGTTTTTTTTTTCCTATCACTGCGTCGTTCCAAATTAACAATTTTTATAAATGCATTGTTTTTTTCAATACGTTCACTTGTACCAGTTTGTTCGATTACTTGTTCTTTTGATTTACTAACAAATTGCTCTTCATTATTTAAATCGTATGCGTTTTTTACATTTTTTGTATTTCTATCCGATGTTAATCTGCCAATATGACGACAAGTGATTTTATTAAAAAAAGCGGATTTATACCCTTTTTCACTCCATCTTTTAGCATAATCCATCTCGAAAAATTGATTTTCCGAATCATAGTTGCCTAATTTTAAAATAACAGAAGCTTTGATTATCGAAGGACGGAAACTGTAATGAGGCCAATAATGGCAATTCATATAATTAAATACACCGTCACAATGTTTATGTAATACTATATTCTCATCTTCACCACCACCACCGCATCCGTCACTTACCGAAACATGTCCGCGTGAATTATAATGATCTATTATCTCTCCATAATTTCTATTAAACAAGATCTGTTTAACATTTTGAGTGATACAATCAGGGTTTTTTAGAGCATTTATACTCTCTTCTATATAATTCATTTTCCGATGAAAAAGAAAATCATCTTCCATATGGATCCAATATTTTGGCTCCATCTCTTTTAATTTATTCCATATAATATTCATGCTATTTCTGTGGCCTTTTTCACTCGCCGTTTTCATATAATATTGAATCCATGGAAATAATGTACGCATCTTATATCTATCTTCATCACTAGAATTATCATCGACACAAAACCATATTCCGATAGACTTAACATCCAACCAATGATTTAAAATAGAATAGACCGTTTCCTTAAATAAATCAAGCCTTTTACATGTAGTAAATGTAATCATAATTTTTCTATTTTCTTTCTTGCTACCACCTTTTCTCAATAAATGGTCGATAGAAGGTGAAGAAGGCGCACATAGTAAAGGCCTGCAAACATCAAACAATTTATTCCAACATACTATCATATTTGGTTCGATTGTTTCGTTTTTCTTACCAAAATCACAAAGAATATCATCGATCAAATAAAATAAACGCAGTTTTTCATTGTCGTACTCTTTATCAAAAAAATCAATATAAAACAAAAAATTCGAAACAGTACATTTCATGAGACTATTATGTACGATTCGATTTAAAAAAATCTTTTTACAGCATTCATAACCGCTTTCTTTATCGTTAGCATAAAATGCTGAAATAACATTGTTGTATTCTAATTGGTCTTTATAACATGAATCAAACAAGAACAATTTCTCTCGTAAATTTTTATTGTAGTTTTTGAATCTATGATAAAGAGCATTTACAATATAATGTTCGCCTTCTTTTGTTAAATAATTAATAACATTAATAATACCTTCAATACGCTCTGGATCATATTCAATTGTTTTGTACCAATATTTCACGGCATTTTTCATATCATTTTTACCCTGGTACAAATTTCCAATAGTAAATGCACTAACATATTTTTCTTGCAACCACATAGTTAAATCCAAGCATTTTTTATACCATTCAATTGCTTCATCTATATATCCTGAATCTCTATAGCTCTGTGCGCAATAAAAAGCATAACGACATGATAAAGCATAATCGGTATCAAGTACATCATAGTGCGCTTTTTTCAGTATATTTGCGTCGTCAAAATATTTGTTTGGATTTTGACTTCGATTCCCTGTTCTACCCGAAACAATATAATAATTTCCTTCAATATGTTTATTGGGTGTGGAATTTTCCGAACATGCAAGATATTCATGTAATACACCGACAAAACGCCACCGTTTGTGATTGTTAATTAACAATGGGCGAATATAAACAACATCATTCCCGAAATTAAACGTATAACCATCAGTATCATACACATTGGGTAAAACAAGATCGCCTACTATTTCATCATCCGCATCAAAAATAAAAAGCAAATCTGTTTTATTATACGCTGATTCAAGTGCAAGTGTTCTATTGTGCCCGAAATCTTTCCATTCATGTTGTAGCAACTCACCTTTTATATTTTTCTCTTTAAAAAAATCACATATTATCTCTTTTGTGTCATCAGTGGATCCAGTATCACATATAACCCAATAGCTGAAATCTATTTTATCACACAAATTAGTGAGAGTTTTAACAATAACATGTGATTCGTTTTTAACAATCATATTTAAACAGATTGTTTTTTTCATGATAGTCGTATAGTCGTATAGTCGTAGTAATACAAATACAAATACAAATATCTATAATACAATAATAATCAATAAATATTCAAATTGTTTTTGATAAAAATAATATATTATATACTAATAATAATACACCAAAAAATATGGCAAATACTAGAATTAATTATGATGTATGTAGAACCAAAAAAATGTTACAACAAGCTACTGATCCAGGAAGATACATATTAAATGTTCCTGGTAATGGATCGAAACCTTGTTATATGGAGGATCCACAAATTAGAATTCAAAAATGGGGTGCAAATTTACGGACAAATTCAATCAATTTAGAAAGTGAATTAATAGGTTTAGGTGCGAATCAAGGTACTAGTAATAATCGTTTTTTAAGCAGAGATTGTTTAGTGAAAGACCAATATCAAACCTACAACGTACATAGTCAGTCAATTGAATATCCTAGTTGTAACAACTTATATACAGAGGAATCGAGGTCTATAATGCCCGCGTGGACTGCGAGAGATTTAGAGCAAGTCGATTGGTATGTTTTGCCTTTAAATCCTCAGGAAAATACTTGTTTGCCTTTTCAAAATAATGTTAGTACACGAATTTTAGAAAAAGACTATTTTGTTCCTGGGTATCCATGTTCTTAAAAATCCATAAATGAAAACAAATAAATTATAAAAAATACTTAAATATAAGTTTACATCCTTTAGTATAGAATAATAGAATGAATAATCTTTTCTTCGGTATTTTTGGTCTCCTTTTTTGTTCAATAAATGCTTTTAATTTTTATGGTGCTACAAAACCTCTAGGGTTTTTTGATCCATTAGGATTTTCGAATAATAAAAAACAGCATGAATTAGTAAAACTTCGTGAAAGTGAAATTAAGCATGGTAGATGGGGAATGATTTCATCTTTAGCTATTCCAGTAACAGAGCTAGTAACACATAAACAAGCGATACACGTATTAGATAATGTGGATACAATTAGTTTATCTATATTTATGATTGCCGTTGCTTCAGGTGAATTCAAAACAATATTATTAGGATGGGAAAATCCATTTACAAAATCAGGCAAATATTTTTTGATGAAAGAAGATTATCAACCAGGTGATGTAGGTTTATCTTTATCAAAAACATTTTTAGATAAAGATGAAGAATTTATGTTGAATGCAGAAATTAATAATGGACGACTTGCGATGATTGGTTCATTAGGTATGATCGCACAGGAATTACTAACAGATAAACCTATTTTTTAATTTTTTTATTTTTTTATTTTTATTTTAGAAATAAAACAATAGTTAAAAACAATATATATTATATATTATATATATAATATTCAAATAAATGGAAATAGCTATACCGTTAGTTGCATTAGGTGGTATGTATATTATATCAAATCAACCATCCAGAAATTGCGAATCTAGAAAAAAATTAAAATCAATATTGAAAAATGGGTCTGGGTCTGGGTCATCATATCAAACCCAAAATCAACGATACCAAAGTCAACAACCAAAAACCGAAAATTTCACAAATATGGGTGCTACTCCAAGCAATCTAGGTGTAACATCCAATTATCTACCCAACTCGGATATTCCACCCGTAAATTATCCTTCGCTTGATAAAAAACAACTAGTAGATAACGTTTATCAATATCAAAATCCTAATGTGGCATCCGATCAATATTTCAATCAAAGTGTTTATGAAAACAGAGTAAATAATGGATTACAAGTAGGTTCTGACATAAAAAATGTATATTCGTTATCAGGTAATTATTTAAAATCAGATGAATTTAAACACAATAACATGATTCCTTTTTATGGTGGAAAAATTAAAGGAAATGTTTATGATATGAATTTAACAGAAACTATTTTAGATAACATGTCGGGAACTGGTTCCCAAATGATAAAAAAGGTCGAACAATCACCATTATTTAAACCAGAAGAAAATATGCATTGGGCTTTTGGTGCTCCCAATAACAGTGATTTTTATCAATCCCGTGTAAATCCAGGAATGAAGATTAACAACGTAAAACCATTTGATTCAGAATATGTCGCTCCTGGATTAGGACAAGGATATACATCTCAAGGTAGTGGTGGTTTTAATTCTGGTATGGAAGCTAGAAATTCCTGGTTGCCAAAAACAGTCGATGAATTACGTGTGGATACGAATCCTCGAATTGAATACGAGTTAATAAATCATGAAGGACCTGCTGATTCTTATGTTAAAAATTTAGGCATGATTGGACGCGTCGAAAAAAATCTACCAGATACATTTTTTATTAATACACAGGATAGATGGTTAACTACAACAGGTTTAGAAAAAGGTGAAACATTACGACCTATTCAAGAAATGGGGATTGTTAAAAGAGAAGATTGTGAAAACGAATACGTGGGTCCTGGTAATGATACTAAAAAAACAGGTTATGTACCATCCGCATTTGAACGATCTAAGAGACAACCTACTGAGACATGTGATTTAGGTGTTGCATCAGCACGAGGTCAAGGTTCGGTTACAAATGCAGAATATAGTAGTTATAAAAATTACAATAATAATCGTTCAAGTGTGAAACCAGTTGATACATTTCGCAGTGGTTTTAGTGGAGCAATAGGTGCAGTTGTAGCACCATTAATGGATGTTTTAAGACCTTCCAGAAAAGATGAATTAGTAAACAATATACGTGTTTATGGTGATGGAGGATCTAATGTTCCTTCTAGTTATGTTATTAATTCAAATGATAAAACAGGTACAACAATAAAAGAAACAACACTATATGCGCCAAGTGGAAATATTAATAATCAGAGAGATGGCAATCATTACGTAAATACTCATGTTCCACTTGATCTAACGCAGAGAGATACAACAGGTTGTTCTACAATGGGATTCGTTGGTGGTTTATCAACAAATGAAGGTATCATGATATATGATTCAACTTATGCACAGACAAATAATGAGATCAAATCGCAAACTATTTATAATAGACCAAATCAAGGTGGAACTCAAATTTTTAATCAACAAATGAATGTTAATACTTATCGAGATGACGCGAATCGATACGATCATCGTTTATATACTCCTAGTTCTATAATTTCATTATCCGCGGGAAAAGACCAGATAGGTAAGTTTAACACTCCACAAATATATGATGAAAGTAAGATTGGTTGTGAGAGAATAAGTCCAGATTTATTGGATGCATTTCGTCAAAATCCATATACTCATAGTTTAACTACTTCTGCATAAATAATACGTATAAATTATAATATAAAATGAATGATACTATAATAATATAATATCATTCCAATATGCATAACATAACGACAATAAATAAAAATATTATAGTTAAAGAACACGAAGCTATCATTGAAAAACTTAATTATTATTATAAAATACATAAAATACCCAATATAATTTTTCACGGTGGATGTGGAACAGGTAAAAAAACCATAGTGAATCATTTTATTAATACTATATACAACGGTGATAAAGAAAAAATAAAAACATTTGTAATGTATGTTAATTGTGCGCATGGTAAAGGTATTAAATTTATAAGAGAAGAATTGAAGTTTTTTGCAAAAACACATATTATCTCCAATGGTGGTGATATTTTTAAAAGTGTGATATTATTGAATGCAGATAAATTAACTATGGACGCACAATCCGCATTGAGACGATGTATCGAGTTATTCAGTCATTCAACACGATTTTTTATTGTTATAGAAGATAAATATAAATTATTAAAACCAATTTTATCGCGTTTTTGTGAAATATATGTTCCTGAATTAATAATGAACGAAACCGTCGTTAATTTACACAATATAAATGAAGAAACAGATCATTTGGTTTCTCTCCAAAAAGAGGTAAAAAACTACATGGATTCTTTGGGTTCGCAAATAAACAGTTATTCACATACAAATAATATACCTGCTACAATACCAGAGAATTCAAAAAACGATAATATAATTAAAAAGAACGTGGAATTTTCAATAAAATTATATGAAAAAGGTTTCAATGGATTGGATTTGATTTCATTGATAGAGAGAAACCTACTAAACACTAAAAATATAATGAATCAAGAAAAGAAATTTGAATTTTTGATTACATTCAATAAAATACGCAAAGAATTTAGGAATGAAAAAATTCTCATGTTGTTTATATTACATTTTATGTTTTTGAGTTCAGATTATAATTTAGAAAATATTTCATTTATGTAAAACAGGCGTTCACACAAATAACAAATAACAAATGGATGATTTTAACGTTTCTAGTTTGCATGAATCAAAAAATGAATGGGGAGCACGTATATTGACAATTTTAACTCCGTTGATTGCTGAAGGGTTTCAATCTATATTCGATGAATCTTTAAAGTTATGCAAAGAGAATAATGAAATGGATAAATATTTAATGACCTTTCAGAATTTAATTAGGAGAATCCCACAATGGAATCCATTGATTGTAGAACAGGAAAAAAAACGCATCATAGAGAGAAGTGCATGCAGTTATTTAGAAGATTTAATTACATGCGTCCATATAATTCAACTGAAAATTTTGACTGCTATGCGCGCCGGCCAAAAACAGAAAAAAATCGATATTACTATTCCAAAATTAAATGATTTTATTCATAATGTTTACGTTCATACTGCTAGGAAATTATACAAGTCAATCTATTTGTTTGAGTTGAATATTCCACCACTACAAAAACAAAAATACAATCGAGAATTTGAGATTTTAATTCAAGAAAGTATATTAAACGCTATCCGTGATAGTATTCCTATTGAAAGCATATTAAGAGCTTACATGGACGAATCCATTGAGGAACAAGTTACAGAAGAAATTAAGGAAGAGGTTATTATGGATAAAGAAACGGAAACGAATAAAGATGTAAAAGAAGTAATTGAAGATAGTGTAAATACTGGTGCAATTTCGAGAGATGGTGAGACAAGAGAGACATCAACATCCGAGTCTTCATCACCCCCAAGCAATAAATTATCTTTTAGTGAAGAATTGGAAAAAATAAATGTTATTTTGGACGATAACCAGGGTAACAATGAAGTTAATAACACAGAAAACTATTCCAGTAATTACAACGAATTCGAAAACGAAAATGAAAATCAAAGTGCTCCTTTATCCAAACTGAAAATAATGGATGAATCTTTAGAATTATCAAACTTAGATATTCACAATATTGATCCACCCAGTATTGAATTGGATTTACCAGATTTAATCAACGATTTGGATATAGAAGTATTGGAATAATACAAAGTACGCGGATAAATAAATACGTTAAAAAATCATTTAGAATATAATTTTATTTTATATATTAGTAACCAATATATAAACTACTAACTTACACAAAAAAATGGAGAATATTTTTATATTTGCGGGGGTTATATCCGTTATTTTTTTAATTGTAAAATTTTTAGAGATGCGATTTATTGAAAAAGAGAATAAACCGTTGAAATTTTTAATTCGTGACACGTTGTTGGTATATTTTAGTGTAATCATTGGATATTATTTGGTAGAGCAAATATCTCCTGTTATTAAAAATATGGATGGTAGATCAGTAATGGGTGCAACAGGCAATCAAGCAGTTTTTACAGACTCACCAGGGTTTTAGATATGTGAATATTCGAAATATTTTTATTCTTTAATAATAGTATAACTTAAGACAATGTCTTTTACTTGGTATGATATCCAAATATATTTGCCAGATGGAACCACTCCAATTTTTACAGGTGTTTTTAGTGTTAGCACAGACAATTTAATGAAAGAATTTTATGAAACAATAAATGGAAAAACTGATTTTAACCAAAATATCTTGGTTACAGATGGTGGTGTACCAACTGGATTGGTTTATGAAAATTTTATAATATATGAAATAAATGATATTCAATACGACAATGCTTATAAAAATTCTTGGAAACAATTTGATAATTTTGGACCGTTGATAACAAGAATGTCTTATTATCCTAACTTTGAGTTTTTAAATTTTGCCTGTAACAATTTAGGTGATGAACTAATAACAAACAAAGGAGTTATTGTTAGTGGTAAAAATGATATTTTTATAGATGCAACTTTTGAAATAAATCCTATTGAAAATCCAAAGCCAAACACAATATCTTGGTATAATATTAATATATCTTCAGAACCTGATGTAGAAGCTTTTTTTAAAGGTTATTTTAGTGTTAACAATAATGAAAATATTGTAAATGGATTTTATGAAACAATAAATGGTAGTACTAATTTTAATGACAATTTATTAGTTACAAATGGTTTACCCAGTGAATTAACGTATGAAGGTTATACAGTATATACAAAAAATAATATTCAATACGATAATGCTTATGAAAAAAATTGGTTTCAATTTGACTATTTTGGTGCATTAATAAAAAAAATGTCTTATTATCCAAACTATGAAATTTTAAATTTATGTTCTAATAATTTGGGTGATGAAGTAATAACAAACAAAGGAGATATTGTTACAGGTAACAATGATATTTTTATAGAAGCATTTTTTGAGATAACCCCAATTATAGACCCAAGACCTATAATAGTAAAAACTGTAGCAACTGTAAACTGGTATGGAGAAGTGAAATCAATAGAACAATCAACTGGTATATCCAAAACAGCTACTTATACTGGTACAGCAAGTGGTAGTGGGGATGGATATACGTCAGCAGTAACTGCCGCAAACGATGTGGCTAGTGAAAATGCAACAGCAATATCATTATCATATTACGTTGATGGATGTGATACAACTCATACTCTTACGTATAATACTATAGTTGAAAATTATTACAATGAGAAAATAAATTGATAAAAAAGAAAACATACGCCCCATACAAAATATAAATTCAATTTATTTACTATAATTTATTTTATTAGACAATAAAACACATTATATTTATCACTCTACCTCTCTCTTACCGTCCAGTCCAAACCTTGATAACTGGTTTGTTTATCTTCCGGTTATTTACATCATTTATATATTCTTCATAGGAATATCCAAAATGTAAATAGTTAAATATGTTACCAAATAAAGAAGGACATTTCTTTAACGCAGGGTATTGTGAATATATCATACATGCAAATATGCGTTCAAAACAACAACGATCCGCTCTATTATGTATATGATGTACCAAATTCAAAAAATTGAATTTTTCTTGTATATTACGAAGACAATCATGTGTTATCATACATTGAATGCCAAAACAACCATTCCATTCTTTCGATTTACCCAAAATTTTTACAGAAGAGTCGTTTTTCAACATTTTTTTTATTATTGCGCTATTTTTAAGGTTGTGTGTTATACGCATTGAATTGTCTATATTTTCAGTGTCCGAAGTAAAATGCCATAAAGGACAAACTGGTAAATTTATTTTGCCAAACGGAATACAAGAATGAAAAAATATACTGTCGTGAATAATAACCGCTTTAGAATGCCATGGATGATGATAATAATAATAATAAGGTAATAATTCACCTCTTCCAGGAAATTCTGATTGTACGTATTGGACGTTATCATCTTCGCACATTTTTACTACAAATTCATAATTACTGTTGTCATCTATTACAACAATTTTATTTTTAGGATAATAAATTCTTATTGTTGATATACAACGGTTCCAATATCTGTTTGTTCTTTCAGAATTTACATGTCGTGTAATAATAAATACAAATGACATGCTAAATTTTTAATTTGTTTATATATTTTATTTATTATTTTATTTATATACGTATCTATATCTTACAATAATTAATAATATAATTTTGTTTATTATATTTATATAAATAAAATTTTTACTTTTAACTTAATACAACTAAATCTAAATCTATTTTGACAATACTGGTATTTTATCAATATTGATTAAATTTTCAACAGCTCCTTTCATTTTTGATATAGAATTAAATGGAACTATAAATTTTGAGAATTCTGGACGTGTTAATTGATTTTCTGGCGTGTGGATATGCGAACAACGTGCAATCATTTTATATAATTTAAACTCTGGATATCTATCTTCACCATTTGCTTTATATAATAAATTAATACCTTTGTCATCAGAACACCACTCTACAACTAATTTAACAATTGGATTATTATTTTCTAAATATTTTATGTTTGATATATCTTCAACTAAATAGTCAAAAATAGAACATGCCAATCTACATATATCAAAACTATAATTAGGGTCTATACGTGATTTTTTATCATTAAAATAAGGTTCAGTATTATATTGTGTGGCAGCATCACCACCGTTTTCAAAACTATCACTACAAAATAAATTACCTTTGTATTTATATATGGCTCTTCCAAAATCGATTATTTTGAACGATCGTCCAAATGTGGGAACCTTATAGTATTGGTTTTTATAACAATAATAAATGTATTTTTTATCGGTCTTATTATACATTACATTGTTAGTATGCAAATCATTGTGAGTAAATGAAAATGTTTTTTGATAAGTCAATAAAATCATTATTATTTGCATTAACGCGGAAAGCCACTCTTCTTCTGACAGTTCATTATTGTCGATCAAATTATCAAATGTATTTTCACATGATTCCATACATATTAATTCTACTGGGAATTCTGGTATCCTTGCTTCTATGTACTCAGATTCACTACTATATGATGAATCTTCTGTGTTATTGTCTTGATTGTTGTAGCTATCATCATTATTTACTAAATCTGGTATTTCATAACATTCTTCGCAATCATTTTCTTCTATCTCGTGTATTTTAATATTTGTTGATTTTTCAGAACCATCACAACCATCAGATGTATAAGATGTTCTAGATGAACAAGAAGATGTAGATTTTAAAGACGTGTTTGCTTTTTCAAATGGTAAATTTGTTGTATTATTATCCAATGAAATTTCTAACAAATCAATGTCATTGTTTTCTTCTTTGCCATTATCACAATCATCAACACAAAAAATACCATCTAATGTTTCCATTGTATTATTAATATCATCTAGATCAAGTAGTATATTTTCATCTCCATTATTGAATTGTTCGGTAATAACAATCTTTTTTAAATTTTTAGAAGAATATTGGCTATTCGATTCATAATCATAAGTTTCATCATCTACTTCAAACAAGACATTTTTGTTTTTCTTAAAGTAATCGGATTGTACTAGATAATCCAAATCATCACAAATATTAAATGTATAGTTTTTTTTGATTCCTAAAAAAGATCCATAATAATCCAATCCATGAATAAAATTTGTATTGTGAAGTAAAATACTAGATAAATATACAAAAAAACTATCAACATAAGCAGAATTATTAATATTTAATAATTTCGAATGCACTTTATTATTGTTTGGTGTATCTATGACTTCTTCTGGTCCAATGGAAGGTAAATTATATAAATATGTTTGTTCTGGTAATTTATTATTGTCCGTAATGTGATATTTACCTGTCATAAATTTAATAGGGTCTAATAATGGTGCAAATTTCATAAATACTATTTTTTCTTTTGTTTTTTGATTCAATGTATTTTTAATTCTACAGTTATACAAGCATTGATTTATATAATTGTCTTTAGTTATGTCATCGTAATCGCTTTCGCTTTCGCTTTTTATCTCTTCTTCATCCGAATCTTCATCTTCATAAAGTGAATTAACATTACTAATAAACCATTTATTATTAAGATTTATACTGTTATAATTTTGCAAATTCAATGAAAAAAATCTTGAATAAATTGGAATATAATTTTGTAATTTAGAAACATTGGCTATTTTCTCTAAACTTTGAAACAATTCTGCGTTTTTGCGTTTTTGATAGGTAATATTGAATATTTCTTGATTTGGCTGAGTGTTATTATTAGACATATTATTAGGTAAATATAATAAAAAAAACACTCAATTTTAACTAATAATTCTAAAGATCTTCTAATTCATATTTCTAAATATTTATCCAACTTGTTTATTTGCGTAAGTTAGAAAAAAATAATTTTTTAATTATATACAAATACATAGACACATACATATAGTAAACATGTCGCTAGAATTAAGAAAATTTGATATGAAAAGCATTAGTTTTAAACCAAATGAAAACAAAGGTCCAGTAGTAGTATTAATAGGTCGTCGTGACACTGGTAAAAGTTTTTTAGTAAAAGATTTGCTCTATTATCATCAGGATATTCCAGTAGGCAGTGTTATTTCAGGAACAGAAGAAGGTAATGGTTTTTATGGTAAAATGGTACCAAAATTATTTATTCACAATGAATACAATACTGCAATCATTGAAAATATATTGAAACGACAAAAAACGATTTTGAAACAAATTAAAAAAGAAATAGAATCATTCAAACGCAGTACAATTGATGCCAGGACGTTTGCAATTCTGGATGATTGTTTATATGATAATACATGGGCGAGAGATAAAATGATGCGTCTGCTTTTTATGAACGGGAGACATTGGAAAATCATGTTGATTATTACCATGCAATATCCATTGGGTATCCCTCCGTCTTTGCGAACGAATATTGATTATGTTTTTATTTTGAGAGAACCGTATATTGCAAATAGGCGTAGAATTTTCGATAATTATGCGGGTATGTTTCCCACGTTTGAATCCTTTTGTCAAGTAATGGACCAATGTACGGAGAACTATGAATGTTTAGTGATAAACAACAATGCAAAATCGAATAAATTACAAGACCAGGTTTTTTGGTACAAAGCGGACAGTCATAATGATTTTAAATTGGGATCAAAAGAGTTCTGGGAATTATCCAAAGATATGGGGTCGGATGATGAAGATGAAAAATACGATCCGAATAATATGAAAAAACGAGGTGCAGGACCCAAAATTAGTGTGAAAAAGACAAAGTGGTAATGGAACCCTACTTACTTACTTAGTTATTTTTCAACCGATCATCTAGATTATTTATATTGTTATCGATAAAAAGACATTTATCTATAACTTCTTGTGGCAATTCGGAGTTTTCTATTGTATTATTCAATGTTGTGCCAGATTTCACAATAGTTGGACGTACATCATGAAATCCAGGTAAATTGTATTTGCTATCATCTTCTTTGTATTTAGGTATTATATTGTTAAAATCATGGTCGAAATATTCCCAATGACAAAAATTATATATTTTTTTGATTGTTTCGGTTGGTTGTTCGACTAATTCATTGTATGTAATAAACAAAAAATTGTTATCTTGATTATTGTGTTTTGCATATAAAACACCGTTTAATGAACGCATTATTGGTTCGCTATTTAAATTCAAAAAATCATGGTAGTTTTTTTCAATGTTGTTTTTTTTATACAATTTACAAAATGAATTGACTATTTCCAATATGGGGCGTTCTAATACAATAATCTTGATGTCTTTGTCAATGTATTTTTTCAAAAGTGATATGTTATATGGCATCGTCCAAGAACGACATTTATCCACAATTATTTTTTCATTTTCATCAATGTTATTATAATATATTTGTGGAATAGACGAAATTAATTCTGTTACACTGGATTCGCGATTGTTTGCGGTGATTTGTTCTCTCGAAGTAGTAGTACATGATACATACATATCCCACATTAATTGACATACAGCTGAATTTCCTTCAGCGTGAATGGCTGGATTTTGTGATAATATAGCGGATAAAAGAGTAGATCCTGAACGTGGTAATCCACTCAAACAAACAAATTGGACGTATTTTTTCATTTTTGGTGGGATATATATTACAATATAAATGTGTTTAATTGCTTATTTTAAATATCAAGAGAATAACACCTGAACCACCACCACCAGCTCCATAATAACTAGCACCACCTCCTCCTCCATAATAACCGCCACCACCACCACCACCACCACCATCACTACCACCACC